>QWBY01001221.1_pt1 | contig 16016 bp, 13 predicted proteins | sample 1972471 | NCBI WGS metagenome assembly QWBY01 (sample SAMN09866722, study PRJNA288562) | Human gut metagenome isolate term6_stool, whole genome shotgun sequencing... | reverse complement strand
GTACCAATATTCTGACTATGGCTTTTTAACTGTTGAGTACGATGACAAATATCATTTGTTCTCGACTGGAGACAATTGGAGCGAAACTAAAAAATATGTCGCAAATTTCACAGGAACTGTAGAGGAAGTAGTATATGACGAAAGTACAAAGGATGCTACTATGCTTAGAATAAAAGATATAGAGGTGCCTAAAGAGTTTAAATATGTTTTCGGCAAAAATACCGAGTATCCTAATCCATTCTTAGTAAAGCTTGATAATGTAGTCGTTCAAAAGGACAGAGAGCCTATTGACGCAAAAGAGATTGAAGGCAAAAAAGTCACAGTCTACTTCGATGGCACAGCGCACAACACAGAGCTGACATCGAGCGCACTAATTACCATCGACTCAGCTTATGAAGTAGAAGTTCTAGACTAAGTATTGAGACTTACACTTGATTTACATGTGTAATAGATGTATAATATACATGAGGAAGTGAGAATATGTCAAAAAGCAATTTAACAATATCGATGGATAAGAATGATAAGGAAAAATTTATAAACTTAGTTGATGAACTTGGACTAAACGTATCAACAGCTATCAACCTGTTTGTAAAGCAATCAATTAGAGAGAATGCTTTGCCACTAAATTTAAAGCTAAATAATACAGAAAAGATAAGTGAAGACATTATGAATGAATACGATGAAGCATTTAGGGAGCTTTCAAAGTGATTTATGTGAGTATAGATGAAGTAGAGATTTTAAACTAAGATGGAAAGTATAAAAAACATTTTCAAGGAGCGATTGGGTGACAAGGTCATAAGAAGAAATCTACTTCTAAGCCTGATATATCTAGCAGTCACTGGACTCATCTATATCATAACTAAGCTCACTGGACTAATTTTTTCAGTAAACTTAGACTTCATACACATAACATTTCCAGGGCTTTGCTTTGGGCTTACCTTGCTAGCTGCAGCGTGGATAATTTATGCTCTATCGCTCATTTTAAATGCAAATAAAAAACTATTTGTCAAAGTAATAATTGTGTTAATAATTGCGGTAGTAGTTTTATTCACAGCGTGTGTAGGTCTTTTTATCGGTTTTGGCTCCAATGAATACTACGAATTTACTTCGGACGATGGTAAAAACACAGCCGTTATAAGCGAATATAACTTTTTATTTAGTACGACGCTTGATATGTATAAAAGAGAAAACATATTTTTCATCCGTAAGATTAAGGACGATTTCTACACAAACGACCAAGGCTATGTCTTGGGCAGTGATGCCTGTGAAACAGAGTGGGACGGAGCTGTGTTTAAGATTGAAATTCACCAAAGGTTTGGACCATATAATTATGAATACAATTTAAATGACTATTAAGGGCTTTCATATGAAAGCCTTTTCTCTTGCAAAATATTTTCTAAGTGATATAATATATTTATAAGCAATATACTTTGTTAGCAGGGTAAATCAAGGAGGAAAAAATGAAAAAGAAAATTTCGTTATTATTAGTAGTTCTTATGTTAGTGACATTTATGCCTATGTCAATGGCTGTGAGCGAAGAAAAGGCTATGGAGAGCACTCAAAAGTTTACAGTTAACGGCGAGGCGCATGAGATTAGAGCTTATATTATAAAGGGGAAAAATTATTTAAAACTTCGTGATGCAGCCGCTGCACTTAGAGGAACAAAGGCGCAATTCTACGTTGACTACGACAACGACAAGCATCTTGTTAGTATCGAAACGAATAAGCCATATGAAGACCTATCAAATATCAAGACTTATTCATCTCAAAAAGAGCTTTGGGCGACTATGAGAAACATGGATGTCCTTATCGATGGTAAAGAGAAAAAACTTAAATCTGCCTTTATTATCGAAACAAATTACATCGAACTAAGGGACTTAGCTAAATTACTTGGTTTTAGCGTTGGCTATGACACAAAGACAAGAACTGTAGTAATTAAGTCTGAAAAAGTTAAAATGCCTTGCAAGCTAGATTTTGATTTAGAAGACTTCGACGGCAAAAAATATAATATAGCTGACATATTAGCCGAGCACGAATACACTTTAGTCAACGTTTGGTCGACTGAGTACGCACAATGCAAAAAAGAACTGCCTGACTTAACAAAGCTTGCAAACGATTATAATGGCAAAGCTGGCTTCCTTGGCGTTATTCATAACATTGAGCCTCTTACTAGCACATCAAGTGATTATGACAAGAAGACTAGAGAAGAAAATATAACTACGGCAAAGGACTTATTAAACCAAGCTAATGCCAAATATGCCAATCTATGTCCTAGTCAAGCGGCTGAGAAGTATTTTAATTTTAAGATCAAAGCCTTTCCAACAGTTTTCATCTTTGATAGCGAAGGCAATATACTTGAAACATTTGTTGGCGTTGGCGCTTATGGCTTCTATGAAAAATATGAAAGAGCATTGAAGAAATATATTAAATAACTATTAAGGGCTTTCATATGAGAGCCCTTTTTCGTTGCAAATCTTTCGTATATATGCTAAAATTTAATTAAGTAAACTTATAATACAGGAGGTAGAAAATGAAAAAGAAAATTTCGTTATTATTAGCAATACTTATGCTAGTAACACTTATGCCTATGTCCATGGCTGTGAGCGAAGAGAAGGCTATGATGAGCACACAAAAGTTTACACTTAACGGCAAGAGTATAAACGCTGCTGCCTACATCATTGGCGGTAAAAACTACCTAAAGCTTCGTGACATGGCGGCCTTACTTAATGGCAAGAAGGCACGGTTCAATGTTGGCTACGACTCAGAAAGAGGGCTTGTTAAGCTTGAGCTAGCTAAGCCATACAAGATATTAGCAAGTGACTTAAAGCCTATAGCAAGTAAAGAAGCTACTGCTACTATGCAAGATATGAATCTAGTTGTAGATGGCAAGGAAAGAAAGCTTAGATCAGCTCTTATCTCTGGCAGTAACTACATCGAGCTAAGAAACTTAGCAGAGCTAGTGGGCTTTGACGTAGACTTCGATTCTAGTACAAGGGCTGTACTTTTAAAGTCTGATAAGCTTAAGAAAGAGTGCAAGCTTAAGTTTGATCTTGAAGACTTCGATGGCAATAAGACGAAGATTGCAGATATACTTTCTGAGCACGACTATACCTTTGTTAATGTTTGGGGAACTTTCTGCGGTCCATGCAGAAACGAGATGCCAGAGCTTGCTAAGCTTGGCGAAGACTACAAGGATAAGGTAGGCTTCATCGGCATAGTTAGAGATGTAAAGCCGCTTACGGACTCATCATCTAGCACAGATAAGAACATTAGAGACTTAACTATAAGTGATGCAAAAAACATACTTGGCAAAGCAAACGCTAAGTTTAAAAACTATGTTTCTACACAAGAAGCTAAAGCCTTCCTAGACACACTAATCACAGGTCTACCTACAAGCTTCATCATAGATAGCGAGGGCAATGTTGTTGATACTTTAATTGGTGCTTCAGCATATGGCAACTACGAAAGATACAAAAGGGCTATAGACAAGTTTATTGAATAATAGATAGGGCTTTCACACGAGAGCCCTTTTCTTATCAGCATATTTATGACTTGGCCACTTCGTAAAGACTACTCACGTCTTTATTTTTTTATATTTTTGTGATATAATACTTATAACTGTATATAAAGGAGGGCGAGATGAGCGAAGCTTTGTATCGTAGGTTTAGACCCAAAACCTTTAATGAGATCATCGGTCAAGACCACATCACAACCATACTTAAAAATCAAATAATGCTAAGTAGACTATCTCACGCCTACCTATTTACCGGCACGCGTGGCACTGGTAAGACCTCGCTTGCGAAAGTCTTTGCAAGAGCAATAAACTGTCTTAACGCGCATGATGCCGAGCCGTGCAACGAGTGCGAGAACTGTCTTGAGGCAATGAGCGGCAAGGCAGTCGACATCATAGAGCTAGACGCTGCATCAAACAACTCCGTTGACAATATACGCGAGCTGCGCGACAAAGCCATCTACCTACCGAATAAGCTAAAGTACAAAGTCTACATCATAGACGAGGTGCACATGCTATCGAAGGGTGCCTTCAATGCACTTTTAAAGATACTTGAGGAGCCGCCGAAGCACTTAATCTTCATACTTGCGACAACAGAGCCCGAGAGGATACCTAAAACCATCATCTCCCGTGTTCAGCGCTTCGACTTTAAAAGGATAGACGAGGAGCTCATCGCGAAGAACCTTAAGCGAGTGCTAGAGATTATTGGCAAAAAATACGAAGACGAAGCCGTAGAAGCAGTTGCTAGAGCAGGTGCAGGCTCGATGAGAGACGCGCTTTCCATGCTTGAGAGCACAATCAGCTACTCCGACACACTTACGAAGGAGAGCGTGCTTAAAGCCTTAGGACTACTTGATGAGTCCTACTCCATAGGCATAGCTGAGGCCTTGTTCACGCGCAATCTTGAAAAGTATTATGCCAACTTAGACAAGCTCTTTATTGATGGCAAGGACGAAGCGATGATAGTAGACGGCATAATTAAAGCGCTTAGAGAGATTTTATACGACAAAGTAAATAAGCTTTCTAAGTACAATTTCACTTTCGACATCAAGCTTATGGATATCATAAACGCCATCGACATCTACATGGACTACCTTGAAAGGATGAAGTTTGTTAAGGAAAAGAGGATCTTCGTCGAGATGGCAGGCCTTAAGGTTATGAGCCTTGATAGCGACGTGATGAAGATGAACTTTGATAGAAGCGTCACAGTTACTAACTTAGCGCATCCTGCGAGTGATAGCCGTGTTAATAGCACAGCCACTTCGGCAAAACCAGATAAGGCTAATCAAGACGACTCTTTTGATGACTTAGCTAGCTTAGAGATGGGCATGGTAGACTACGAAGATGAAGGTTTCTACTTTGCAGCTCCAGAGGAAGAAGCTAAGCCAGAAGAAAAAAATCAAGACATAGCAAAAAATCAAGACATAGCACGCGAAGAAAAGGCGGCAGAAAATCAAGATATAGATAAAAAACAAAATATAGCAGAAAAACAAAACATAGAAGAAAAACAAAACACAGCAGAAAAACCAGAGACAGAAGAAAATCAAAACACAGAAGAAAATTTTGACGAAGCGAAAGAGGATGAGGCCATAGCCCCAGATGAGAGCTCTGAGGAAGCAGAAGAAGTAGAAGAGGACTACGAAAAGATGAACTCACTCTACGAAGCCTTCTTAAAAGACGAGGCTATGCGCGTACTGAAGGCCATATTCACAGACTTTGAGTACGTAAAAGTTCTATCCGGCGTCCTTGTGCTAAAAAAGACAAGAGACGTAGCAGTTGACACAAACGTTTCGCTTATCAAGATGAACAAGGACATGATACTTGAAACACTCAACAAATACTTTAGTGGTATTATTGATATAAAAGTTGAAAGCTCCGACCAAGAGAAGAAGACTCTCAAACTCAGAGAGGATCTAAAAGAGTTCTTGGGCGGTAAGCTTATAATTAAGTAGGAGGTAATTATGAGAAGAGGATTCCCGCAAATGGGCGGCAACATGAATAACATGATGAAGCAGCTAAAAAAGGCGCAAGAAAACATGCAAAAGAAGCAAGAGGAGATCGAGGCTACTACCCTAGAAGTAGATAAGGGCATGGTTAAGGTCGAGATAACAGGCAAAAAAGAGATTACAGCGATCACCATAGATCCAGAAGTAGTTGACAAAGACGACGTTGAAATGCTAGAAGACTTAATCATGGTTGCAGTGAACGAAGCCATCGCCAAGGCTGATGACCTTATGAACACTGAGATGGGTAAGCTAACTGGCGGCCTAGGTATTCCAGGACTATAATGGATAAGCTAGATAAGCTAGTAAAAAACTTAGAGTCGTTTCCGCAATTCGGTTCGAAGTCGTCTATAAAGTTCGCCTACTACCTTTTGAATAACAAAGATAAGGCTATGAGTCTTGCAAGGGACATAGAAGAGACACTCAACTCTACTCATAGATGCAAAATCTGCTGTAACTATAGCGAGGCGGACGTATGCGAGATTTGCTCCGATGATGAGAGAGACCACTCTACCATATTAGTAGTAGAAAAGGAAGAGAACGTTATGCGCCTTGACAGAGAAGGCGGATACAACGGCCTTTATCACGTCTTAGGCGGCACCATCAACATGCTTGAGGGAGTGGGACCTGAGGAGATAAACATTCCTGAGCTGTTCCAAAGGTTAGACGGCAGTGTAAAGGAACTCATCATTGCAACTGATCCAGACGTTGCAGGCACGGCGACAGCAAACTACATCAAGGAGAACATCCCTGACAAGACTGTCAAGGTAACTAGGATAGGTACCGGTGTTCCTATGGGCGCAGACCTTAGCTACTACGACGCAGAAACCATCAGAAAGGCGATAGACAATCGTGTGGACATGTGATATGAAGAAATTAGCAGTTATTGATTCAGGTATAGGGGGCTTATCCGTTGTTCGTGAGCTTCTTAAACTTAATAAAGAGATTGAAATAAATTACTTTGGGGACAACCTAAGAGTGCCTTATGGCAATATGAGCCGTGATGAAATTCTTTCCTGCATGGAAAATATTTTAGACTTCTTATACGAAAAGGGCGTTACAGACTGCCTTGTCGCTTGTAACACTATGAGTAGTGCTATACTTAATACAAACTACACACACAAGATCAAACTCTACAACATAGTTACGCCTGCCATAGACGAGGTAAAGAACTTAGGACTTAAGAAGATGGCGATACTTGCTACAAAGTTTACCATTGCTTCTAAAGAGTATGACAAAAGACTTAAGGATATTGGTGCCACTGATCTTTTAGAGATGGCGAGCGCATCACTTGCAGCTCTTATCGAAAACTTTGATGATAACAGGGATATCATCGAAGACGAGCTTTCTGAGTACAAGAAGTGTATTGATAGTGGAGGATACAAAACACTTATCTTGGGATGCACGCACTACGAGTTCATTGACAGTGTATTCAAAGACCTTATGCCAGAGCTTAGCTTTATAAAGCCTGCAGAGCTTCTTGCAAAGAGCTTTGACATGACTAATCTTAGCAAAGGTGACTTTAAGATCTACACAACAAAGGGCAAGGACACTTACCTTAGGAGCCTAAGGACACTTAATATAGACAAAAAACTTAATATACAAGACTATATAGAAATCTAGGAGGAACTATGAAAAAGATTGATTACAAGGAGAAAGCAAAAGAGCTTCACATCACCAACTTTCTTAGAGTTGAAGATGGCAAGACTACTACGCTTCTTTCAGACGTCTTCATAGACAACAACGCACTTCCTGAGCTTTCCATAGACGAGGTACGACTTGAAAAGAAGTTCTTCAACAGAAACTTTTCTCGTCCTTTTTACATAAATGCGATGACTGGCGGAACCGAAAAGGCGCTTAGGATAAACGAGATCCTTGCCAGACTCGCAAAAGACTTCAATATACCTATGATGCTTGGAAGCGAGAAGATAGCTGTTGTGGATAAAAAGTTTCCCGACACCTTCACCATTGCACGCGAGGTAAACAAAGACGGCTACCTCATAGCAAACGTTGGAGCCAATAACGATTTAGATGTAATGAAAAAGGCTGTTGAACTTATAGGAGCCAACGCCATCTGCCTACATCTAAACGCTTTTCAAGAGCTCGTAAACGAAGAAGGAGACAGAGACTTTACTAATTATATGAAGAACATCGAGGCGGCACTTAAGTACTTTAAGCTGCCAGTTATTGTTAAAGAATGCGGTGTTGGCATGAATCAAAGGAACATCGAGGCGCTTTTAAGTCTCGGTGTCAAGTACATCGATATCTCAGGAGCAGGCGGTACAAACTTTGCCAGGATCGAGTCCATGGCCAATGCTAGAGAAGACTTCTCAGACATCTTCGACTTTGGTACACCAACAGCACTCTCTATACTATATGCAAGAGAGCTCAAGAAGAAGTACAAGTTCACACTCATTGCCTCAGGCGGCATTAGAACGGCGATGGATGCATTCAGAGCCTACGTTATAGGTGCCGACGTCGTTGCACTTGGTGGCGAGCTATTAAAGTACGTCTACCACGGCTCATACGAGGCGAGCTCAGATTATCTAAATAGCTTCTCAGAGAAACTTAGAAAGCTTATGCTCATCACATCATCACGCAACACAGGCGAGCTAAAGCATGTTAAGTATAAGCTCGAAGGTAGATTGAAGGAACTTTGGGAGGAATAATTAGATGGAAGATATAAATAAAAGCATAAACTTGTCGATGCTTGCGGACTACTACGAGTTCACCATGGCAAACGGCTACATTCAAAATGGCGTAGAAGATACAGAGGCAGTCTTTGATATGTTCTTTAGAAAAGTACCGGACAATGGCGGCTTTGCCATCGCAGCGGGACTTGAACAGGTCATCGACTACATCCAAAAACTTAAGTTCACAGACGAGGACATCCAATACTTTAAAAGCAAGAAGATATTCTCAGATGACTTCTTAAGCTTCCTAAAGAACTTTAAGTTCACATGCGACGTGTGGGCAGTTGAAGAAGGCACACCGGTCTTTCCTAAGGAGCCCATCATCATAGTGAAGGGACCTATAAAGGAAGCACAGATCATGGAGACAATGATACTTCTTACTATAAACTACCAATCACTTATTGCTACTAAGGCAAGTAGGATAGTGAGAGTCGCAAAGGGTAGAGCCATCTCAGAATTTGGTTCACGCCGCGCACAAGGTAGTGAGGCTGCGATACTTGGTGCAAGAGCCGCCTACATAGGTGGAGCCAAGGCAACAGCAAACACACTTACAGACAAGTTCTTCGGTGTACCTGCGACAGGCACCATGGCACACTCGTGGGTACAGATGTTTGATACAGAGCTTGAAGCTTTTAGAGCCTACGCAAAAGTCTACCCAGACTCCTGCGTTTTACTAGTTGACACATATAGCACCTTAGAAGAAGGCATACCAAACGCGATCAAAGTCTTTGACGAACTACGCGCAAAGGGTCATGAGGGAGTCGGAATCAGGATAGACTCAGGAGACCTTGCCTACCTATCGAAGAAGGCGAGAGTCATGCTTGACGAGGCTGGCTACCCTAATGTCAAGATTATGGTCTCAAACTCACTAGATGAGTACGTAATTAAGGACCTACTTGGTCAAGGCGCAAAGATCGATGGCTTTGGAGTTGGAGAAAGACTCATCACATCCAGAAGCGAGCCAGTCTTTGGCGGAGTATACAAACTAGTCTCCACATTCAAAGGTGGTGAAGAAGTCTACAAGATCAAAATCAGTGGCGACGTAGAGAAGATTACAACACCAGGCTTTAAAAAGCTATACAGACTCTACGACAACGAGACAGGTAAGGCAATTGCAGACCTTGTTACAACACACGACGAGGACATCGACTTCACAAAAGAGATCGAGATCTTCCATCCACTATACACATGGAAGAAGAAAAAACTTACAAACTATACAGCTAAGCCACTACTAAAGAAAATCTTCGACAAAGGAAGACTAGTGTATAACACCAAGTCCATAGACGAGATTCAAAAGTACTCACTAGAGGAAGTAGATAAGCTTTGGGAAGAAGTCAAAAGACTTGAAAACCCGCACGAGTACTACGTAGACCTAAGCAAAAAGCTTTGGAACATCAAAAACGACATGCTTAATAAAGAACATTAAGATGATAGCTCTTTGAGATAAACTTGGAGAGCTTTTTACGTTTTCTTAACAATCAGGTGATATTATATCTGGGGTGATATTATGGAAGAACTTAGTATAAACTTTTCTGTTCTGCATTATTTTAAAAGGCTGCTGCTTTTTGTATTTGCAATATTTCCAGCCTTTACCATCGGCTTTGCAATCCTAGGAGGCCTAGTCGAAAAAGGCAGCGTATTTCAATGGATTATAGTCCTCTTCTTCTTTTTCTTCGTGTTTATGGTTTTGAATGCACTCAAAAACGTCATCCTCCTTATATTTAGAGAGGAGGCTCTGGTTTTAAAAGAGAACGTCTTTGTAGACAAATTCTCCAAATATAAACCCATCAGCATTAGCTGGGACGATGTAGATGAGTTTAAGATAAAAAAGACACAAAATCAAAGACTGATGGACGTTTACACACTTCACATAAAGTATAAAAACCTTGATAAGTACAAAGACATTAAGACCATAAACAAGGTGAATAAAAATTATAATGTGGGGGACATTGTAGAAGTAGAGCTAGATTTGGCAAACATTTCATATAGAGTAAAAGACTACGAAATACTTGAAAAGTACTACTACATCGCAAAATATGTGGAGCTTGACAAAATGCCACACATATAATAAAATCGTCTTAATAAAGGAGAGTACTTATGCTAAAAGAAAAGCCAGTCATCTTGTCCATATCAGCTTCAGACTCAAGCGCACTTAGAGGCGTGGAAGCCGACGTCAAGACAGCGATAAAACTAAATACCTACTGCACAGTCGCAACGACAACAGTAACGAGCCAGAACACACAAAGGTGCATCTCAAGACTTGCACTCTCCTCGTCTATGGTCTACGACCAGATCAAGGCAGCGAGCGAAGACTTCTGCATCGGCTGCGTAAAAGTTGGCCTCATCTCAAACATTAACCAGGCAAAGGCAGTAAGAGACGCATTCGATAAGTTCTTTGAAGGCGTGCCCATAGTCTTAGATCCCGTCATCGCATCCAAGTTTGGCCACATCTACACAGACTCTGAAACACTTGCCTACATCAAAGAGCAGATCTTTAACAGAGTGAGCCTCATCACACCGAACATGAAAGAGGCAGCAGTGCTAAGCGGCTTAGAAGTCACTAGCGTAGATGGCATGCTCATGGCGGCGCAAAAACTCTACGGAGAATACGGCACAAACGTTTTGATTACGGGCGGCGCACTTGAAGGAGATCCAAAAGACGTACTCATTGTTGATGGACAAGACAGAGTCATAGATAGAACCAGAGTCGATAGACAAGCCTTCGGACTCGGCGCAACAGTCTCTACCGCCATCGCCACCTACCTTGCTAAAGGTTATAAGATGGAAGCAGCAGTAAGGTTCGGACTGGAGTATCTGCAAATGTGCTTAAGGGAAAATGTCAATCTAGGAAGAAATAGAGGTGCCATTTGGCATATATAAATTACCAATGCTATGTATCGACAGGTACATAGTATTTTTTTTGTAAATATTTTGTAAATAATTTCGTGCTTCGAAACTGTTATACTATTCTAGCAATATATTAAAAGCCAAACAGGCAAAGAGAGGAGTATCAGATGAAAAAACTAAAAAGAATTTTAATTATGGCATTCATATTTGCGTTTGCACTTTCTCAGTTCGAGTCAATACATGCAGAGAGCGTTGAAGCAGATATGACAGATGCGAAAAATGCAGAGACAGTCCTAGCGGACACAAAAGAAGAACTAGGTGCACAGGCAGAACCACAAGTGGCAGGCTGCAAAACACATGCAGAGGCAGTAGAAGAGCTTACAGAAGCCTTGGATAAAAAGGTGTCCAGCTTAAACGAAAAAAATGACGACTACACACTGAGAGTTAGTAAAGTAAAAGAACCAAGAGATAATCAAAATCAAGATAAAGGAAGTTACGATGTAACATACCAATTATCCTTAACAGTTTTAAATAAAGAGAAAAAATTTGAAGAAGTAGATATGTCAAATCTAGCAGGAATAATAAGCGACTTATACAAAGAAAATAAGATAGACAAATTAAGATTTGAATTAAGAGATGATAAAGATATTAGCCTTGCAGATACACTTAAAAACAGAAAAGAGGAAGATTACAAAGCTGCAATTAACGACATACTCATAGAAAATATGAAAAAAGCGATAAATATTCCAGATGGTGAAAAATTAGGTAATATGACTAGGAAAAGTCCTGGCGTAAGAATTGCTAAAAAAACATGCGAAAACAAAGAAGCTTATATATGGATTAGTGTTCCAGTTAGAAATGCCATAGTTAACGAAATCCAAGGCAAGATCGAAGGAAAAGACATCACAGTTAATAAGAACGCCAATGTTACTTGGAAAGACGGCGTTAAAATTAAAGACTCAGTAGCAGATAAAGAAGGCTACCAAAAACATATAAACCATGCTAAAGTTGAAGACATCAGTGGCAGAGACACAAAGACTTCAGGCGTGAAAAATGGCAATATCAAACTAAGATTCACAGACGATACAGAGCTTACTATTAATCAAAACCTTATAGTTAAGCGTGACCACCTAGATGACGAGCTAGATAGAAGACAAGCAGAACAAAGAAGACAAGAAGAAGAAAGAGAAAACTATAGAAAGAGAAATACAAGACAAGAAAGATTAAAAAGACAAGAAAAAGAAGACAAAGAAGCAAAATTAGAAGAGAAAACTGTTGCAAAGAAAGAGATGAAAGCAAAGAAAGACTACGGCATAGTAAACGCTACAGCACTTAAGCTAGTAACACAACAAGACATCCCACAAGGTCAAAGCGGCGAAGCAATCACAGAGATGCTTAGAAGAGGAGTTTTAAACGGAGTATCAAGTGCAGAGTTCGCACCAAAACTAAGTATAACACGCGCCATGCTTGCACAAGTCCTAATGAACATCTCAACAGATAAAACAGTAGGCATGATCGAGCTTAAAGACATAAAGGGCGACGAGTGGTACGCAGACGCAATCACTTGGGCAGTAACACACGGCATCTTCAAAGGCTACCCAGACGGCAGCTTCAAAGCAGAGCAAAAGCTTACACGCGAGGAAGTCGCAAGCGTTTTATATAGCTTCCTTAAAGAACGCGGCATAGATATGCCAGAAGTGCAAGACTTCACATATGCTGACAATATCTCAGCATGGTCCAAAGAAGCAGTTACAAAACTTGCAAAACTTGGCCTTGTTAATGGTAAGAGCGAAACAAACTACGAAGCGAAAAGCGAGTTCACAAGAGAAGAACTAGCAGTAGCACTATACAAGATCATCAATTGGGTCATGTCACAAAGCATATAAACATATAATATAATAAGAAGAGATCAAAGACCTTTCAAGTAGAGAGGTCTTTACTTATGCCCAAAATTTATATATGAGCGAGCTCTATATACATAAGAAGGTTCATATATAGTCACACGCCTGCCATGTATATAGAAGGCTCCATATATATAAGAAGCGAGCTATGTAGTCACACTGGGGCTATACACTAGCATCACACATAGATAAAGGTGTGCAGCCAATGCAACTCGCAATTAGACACTCACTAGCCAATCAAACACTTCTACATCGAAGTGCTAAAAATGAGACGGGGGGGGTGCAAGATTTAAAGAATTAGTAAAATAACTAGAATTTTGCGGAAAAGCTTGACACTTGGACACACATGTGCTAAGATGTAGGCAAGTAAATAAGATTTTCTGTGCCACCAGAAAAACTTCGTTAAAGACATTCTTAGCAAAGAGCTTTCACTAAATTGCATGCTTACTTAGGGGGAGAACTTGCTAGGTTAATAATTACGTGTTTAAAATTCAAGCAATTATTTCGTTTATAGACGAGTCGGTGGCACGACCCGTCTTTTTTAATGACTTTAACAAAGTAAAGCGAGCGGCACAGAGATCAGAAGCGAGAGAACTTGCACAAAGCAAGATATACGAAAGGAGAAATGAAATGCAAAAGAAAAATTATTTGCACAAAACACTTGCACTAGTCATGGCATTCTTAATGATAGTGACTATGATGCCAGTGAATTTAAAGGCTGAACCTGGCGGCACAGGCACAAGAGATGCAGAAGGCGACATTGCAAGCGGAACTATTGCCAATAACGCACCCAACGCCGTTCACGCCTTTGTAGGCGTACAAACCGGAGGGGACGCAAACCTTAGATTGGATAAAAATACAGGCCAAGAGTTTCAACCAATACAAGGTATAAAGGCTTACTTCCAATGGTTTGAAGACGGCGGCTATGTGTCACCTGTATATTCAGCAGTGTCAGATGCATTAGGTAGATTAAATATAGACTGTAAACCTTATGTTGCATCGGACGGCAAGATCATTAAATTTGATGCGGACCCAACCGTATCCGGTGGACACGAAAAGTACAGATTCTGGATAGACAATGCGTCACTCGCGGAATTAAATAAAAAAGAAGCAAAGGCTAATACCGGAAAACAGTATCAACTACAATACATTACAGGGGAACAAATCATTTTCCCACCGGGAATTGCAACGATAACTCAAGGTGGTTCAGGTTCCGATACTGCAAAGAACACCCACGAAAACTGGAAGATTCTTTTGATGCAAAAGCCGAAAGCCGAAATGCACAAGACAGCTACACCAACACAGAGCGAGGCGGACGGTGGCTACATTAAGGGGAAAGTTTCATGGGATTATAATTCACCATCCGGTGGCGTTCAATGGAAGTATATAGCTAATCAATCTACACCAGCTGAAGGTGTAATCGTAAAGGCATCCTACTTGTCCGACTACGCTATGAAAAAGATTTATAGCGATGACATGGCTGTAAAACTAAGCCTATCAGGTCCTTCTGCGATTCGTGGTAAAGGTTGGACATCTAGGCTTGAAGGACAGCTTCAAGATGAAATCAAAAAGCAAATGAAGGGCAAAGAAGACAAGTGGATAGCAGAAACAGTTACTGCCGTTACCAATTCTGAAGGGAACTATATCCTTCAATTTAATGGTACTTGGGGCTACAAACAAAATGCTGATGTAGCGAATGGCTATACTGAACAAGCAGGTAAGTGGGGTTGGACACAACAGGCTATTGACAGATTGGGAACAGTAGCAGCAAAGGCAAGCGATGGTTCATTTAAAGATGCTGCCCTGAATTATGATGAAAAGCACATCAATTTGGACTGGCTGTTTGTCTCTACAGAAGGAACAGAAGACCTTCGTGTTATGACACCATATAATAACAATTGGTACACTGCCATGAACTCTGATTGGGGTATTCACAATGGCTGGTCAGGTGTCTCTATTGCTAAAGAGTTTTCTGTAGGTGTAACCAACATTGCAAATAGGTCTATGAAATCAGACTTTGTGTTTGGTATTAACAAAGTTAACTTTAACATTACAAACTACGATAGCCGTGCTAATACAGCTATTCCGGGAGACGTTGCTCAAACATCGACAACAGGACTTCCATATTCCAATACTTCAGACAAGTATAGGATCGTTTGGTATGATCAAGATGGAAATGAAGTAAAGACTGGTCTATCAGCTAAACCTTCATCAACAGGTACGCTGCCATCTTGCCCTCTTGATACAGAAGCCGATATTCCAGGTGGCGTGACAAAGACTACTGAATTTACTGCTAAGTTGTATAGGGTAGACTCTAAAGACAATAATGCTGAATTGATTGCCGTTGACTCCTTCACAGTAGAAGTAAGTCACTTATTTATTTCTCGTTACGATGATGTCAAGATACCAAATCCAAAAGCTAATGATAAGGAAATGGCTGGTGCAACTTACTCTGCAACAGGATTACCGGCAGATTTGAAAATTAGTGCTACAAATGGAACTATTACAGGTAAGGCAAAAAAGGCTGGCTTATATAAAGCAGCATTTACAACGAGTTTAAGCGATAAAGATGCCGGGGAAATTAAAGGCACAAGGGATCGTTATATCGCAGTTACAGACTCACCACTTAAAGCCGGAGAAGTAGGCATAGCTTATAGTCAAGCTGTAAAACCAGAGCCAGCAAAAGACCCAAAAGGCAAAGATTATATCTATAAGATGAAGAGCGTAAGCTTTATTTCTGGTAAAGAAATAGAAGGACTTTCAGTTACAGGCGATGCTACAAATGGATTTACTATTTCAGGAACACCAACAAAAGAAGCAAAAGCAACAGAAGACGTTCTAAATAATGATCCGGGACCAAACGTAGAAGTAAAATACGACATTTATAAAATAAACGACCAAGGTAAGGCAGTTTTAGTAAAAGCAAATCACGTAGACAAAGTTCCTTTGGTTGTTAGGCCAATTGTTATAATTCCAGACGACCCATCAAATCCTGGAGATACACCAGCTGGATACCATAAAGTAACATTTGATGCTACAACAAACGGAAAAATTGGCGAAA
>QWBY01001326.1_pt1 | contig 16020 bp, 11 predicted proteins | sample 1972471 | NCBI WGS metagenome assembly QWBY01 (sample SAMN09866722, study PRJNA288562) | Human gut metagenome isolate term6_stool, whole genome shotgun sequencing... | reverse complement strand
TATTCCGCCACTTCCTCTTCTTCTTCCCCGGTGAGTTCCTTTTGGATGACGCGCATCTGCTCTTTCAGGAAGTATTCCTTTTGATTTTCGTTAATGGAATGTTTCACCTTGTCGTCGATGGCGTTGGAAATGCGCAAGAGTTCGTTCTCCCGCATTAAAATGCTGTGCAGGCGGGTGAGCCGCTCCTTCACGTCCATGGCATCGAGGATGCTTTGGGCGTCTTCCGCCTTCATATTGACGTAGCCCGCCACGGTGTCGGCGAAGGCCTGGGGCGAGTCGTAGTTAATCACCGAATCCAAAAGGCCCGGGTAGATCTTGTTGTTTTTTTCAATGTACTCGTCCAGGTCGTCTTCCGTGAGGCGCAAAAGGGCCTCGAGCTCCGGCTCCATAGCCTCTTCGACGTCGTCGTAGCGCGCCACGTCGGCTTCCATCCACTTGCCGGTGGTGTCCACCGACTGAATCACGCCCCGTGCCACGCCTTTCACGAGCACCCGCACGATGCCGCCGGGCAGGCGCAGGATCTGATTGATTTTACAAATGGTGCCCGTCTCGTAAAGATCTTCGGCTTCGGGCTCTTCCACTTCAGGATCTCTCTGTGTCACCACAAAGATATAGCCGTCGGATCCGTCCGCCCGCTCGATGGCCGCCACCGACGGCTTTCTCGCCGCGTCAAAATGGGTGATGACGTGGGGCAAAATGACCATATCCCTTAGGGCCAAAAGGGGAAAAATTCCGTTTTCCGTTTTTATTCCTGGGTGAGCCTTTCGCTTATTGATCCGACGAGATCTTTTTCAAGGGCTCGTCTCTTTCCATGATCGGGTCCTCGTCGCCTTCGACGCTGGCCTTGGTCACGACGACGCGTTTCACATCGTCCATGGAAGGAATTTCAAACATGGTGTCCATCATAATTTCTTCGATGGTGCCGCGCAGACCGCGGGCGCCGGATTTCTTCTTAATGGCCTTTTCCGCAATGGCGTCCAAGGCGTCTTCCTCGAAATCCAGTTCCACGCCGTCCATGGCAAAGAGGGCTTTGTACTGTTTCACAATGGCGTTTTTCGGTTCCGTCAAAATGTGAACCAAAGCGTCCTTGTCCAACTCTTCCAAGGTGACGGTGACGGGCAAACGGCCGATAAATTCCGGAATCAAGCCGTACTTCAGCAGGTCTTCCCCTTCCAGTTCTTCCAGAAGATTGACCTTTTCGTGCTTACTCCGCTTGATTTCCGTGCCGAATCCGATGCCGCCTTGTCCCAGTCGGGCTTCGATAATCTTATCCAAAGAGTCGAAGGCGCCGCCTAAGATAAAGAGGATGTTGGATGTGTCCACTTGAATGAATTCCTGATTCGGATGCTTTCTGCCTCCTTGGGGCGGCACATTGGCTTCCGTGCCTTCGATGAGTTTCAGAAGGGCCTGTTGCACCCCTTCGCCGCTCACGTCCCGCGTGATGGAGACATTTTCCGATTTGCGGGCGATCTTGTCGATTTCGTCCACATAGATAATGCCTTTTTCCGCCGCTTCAATATCGTAATCCGCCGCCTGAATCAGCTTCAGAATAATATTTTCCACGTCTTCGCCGACATAGCCCGCCTCGGTTAAAGAGGTGGCATCGGCGATGGCAAAGGGCACATCCAGTATGCGGGCCATGGTTTGCGCCAAAAGGGTTTTGCCGCTTCCCGTGGGACCCACCATTAAAATATTGCTCTTTTGAATTTCAACACTGTCGTCTCGACCGCCGGCTTCCTGGGTGCGTATACGCTTATAGTGATTGTAAACGGCTACGGCCAGAGCGCGCTTGGCGTCTTCCTGGCGAATGACGTAGTCGTCCAAAGATGCCTTGATCTCCGCCGGCGTCGGCAGATGATCCATGGCGGGGGCACCTTTCGGCGCCATTTCCTGGCGTAAAATATCCTCGCACAAGTGAATGCATTCGTCGCAAATATAGGCGTCGGGTCCCTTGATCAGCTTTTGAACCTGATCCTTGGACTTGCCGCAAAACGAGCAGCGCTGATCTTTTCTTTCGTCTGTCATGATGCTCCTAACTATTTACGCTTGACGATGACATCGTCGATGATGCCGTAAGCTTTCGCCTCTTCCGCCGACATAAAGAAATCCCGGTCCGTGTCTTTTTGAATCTTCTTCAAAGTTTGGCCCGTTCGCTCGGCGATAATGGCGTTTAATTGCTTGCGCGTCTTGATGATTTTTTCCGCGTGAATTTGAATATCCGATGCCTGACCTTGGGCGCCGCCCAAAGGTTGGTGGATCATAATGTCCGCATTGGGTAGGGCGTAGCGCTTGCCCTTTTCACCGGCCAGGAGCAGGAACGCTCCCATGGATGCGGCGAGTCCCACACAAATGGTGGAGACGTGGGGCTTGATGTATTGCATGGTGTCGTAAATTGCAAAGCCCGCGCTCACCGAACCGCCGGGGGAATTAATATAGATTTGAATGTCCTTGTCCGGATCTTCCGATTCCAAAAACAGCAATTGGGCGACGATTAAATCCGCCATTTGATCGTTTACTTCACCGGTTAAAAAGATAATCCGGTCTTTTAAAAGTCGGGAATAGATATCGTAGCTTCTCTCGCCGCGATTGGTTTGTTCCACGACCATGGGTATCAGTGCCATACTTATGCCTCCTTTTTCGAGGCTTCGACAGCCTCTTATGCTTCTTCCTCTTCTTTATTTAAGCCTTCCACTTCTTTCGCACTGTCTACGAGAAGTTCCACGGCTTTTTTGCGTTCCAGATCAGAGGTCATGACTTCTTTATTGCTTTCCATCATGGTCTTAACCATTTCTTCCAGCTTGTCTTCGTCGCCTTTAAAGTAGCGTTCGGACATTTCTCTGGCGTAAGCTTCCAATTCGTCGTCGGTGACTTCGAATTTTTCAGCAGCCACAATGGCTTCGAGAACCAAGGATTTCAATACTTCGCGTTCAGCGTCGGGACGCATGGAGTCTTTAAAGTCGTCCAGGCTTTGGCCCAGCATTTGCAGGTATTGTTCCAATTGAATGCCTTGGCTGCGCATGTTGTTGTCCATGTTGCGGATTTGTTCGTCGATGGCGTTTTTAACCATAACATCCGGCACGTCCACCTTGGCATTGGCTGCAGCGGCTTCGAGAACGCGGTCCATGCGAATGTTTTTCGCATTGGCTTCCACTTCTTCCGCCTTTTGCTTTTTGAGATCTTCCTTGTATTCGTCCACGGTGTCGAATTCGGAAATGTCTTTAATGAATTCGTCGTCCACTTCCGGCAGCTCTTCCACGGCGATGGAATTTAAGGTGATGCTGAAGACGGCGTCTTTGCCCTTTAATTCTTCGCTATGGTAGTCTTCCGGGAAGCTGACTTCGATGTCGAATGCTTCGCCGACTTCGTGACCGACGATGCCTTCTTCAAAACCGGGGATAAAGCTGCCGCTTCCCAGTTCCAGCTCTTGGTCTTCGGCGGTGCCGCCGTCGAATGCCACGCCGTCGACTTTTCCTACAAAGTCGATGTTGACCTTGTCGCCTTCTTCGGCGGCGCGGTCGTCGATATTAATGCGACGGGCGTTTAAGTGGCGTTGCTTGTCGATTTCGTTGTCGATCATTTCGTCGGAAACTTCCGTAGGTACGGCTTCGATTTCCAGGCCCTTGTATTCGCCTAAAACAACCTCCGGCTTCACTTCTACGCTGACTGCGACGACCAAGTCCTTGCTGCGGTCGAAGTTTTCTTCGTCAATGTCGATTTCCGGTTGGTCGATGACGTCGAGTTCCAATTCCTTCAAGGCGTCTTGGTAAATCTTGGGAAGCACTTCGTTTAAAGCGTCTTCAAAGAAAATGCCTTCGCCGTAAAATTGTTCGACGATCTTCTTCGGCACGTGGCCCTTGCGGAAGCCGGGCACGTTGAAGTAGTTTTTGTTGCGTTTATATACCTTCGACTCCGCTTCTTTGATTTCCTCGTGGGGAACCGTTAAGTCGAAAAACACTTTATTCTTTTCTTGCTTTTTAATCTCTGTCATCCTTATCCCTCCATAATTTATATCTAAAGCATTATACCATAAGGGCATTAAAATCTACAGTTTCGGGCAAAAAATCGGGGCGATCCGCCGAATTTCCCGCCCATTGCCCCCTAAACTCTGCGTTCATAGACAAAATGGCAGGTGGGACATGTGACTTTTACTTTTCCCGCGCCTCGGGGCAGGCGGGCGGTTTGATTGCAGGAAGGGCAGTGGACGTAGCGGTAGTGCCGCACGTCCTTCAGCCGCCTCAGCCCTCGTTTCGCCGGGCGAATGGCGTTTAAAAAGCTGCCATTTTCTTTGCGGCGCTTGCCTCGCTCCCGGGAGTAGGCGCGAAAGAGCACCATAAAGAGGAGCACGAGGGCCCCGCCGGACCAATAGCCATTGTCGTAGTAGCTCCCCGCCAGGCGAAGAAGAAAGGATGCGACGAACAGAAAGGTGTTCAGCTCGTCCCATCCATAGCGATTGGCCATGAAGCGCTGCCATGCTTTTTTTAACTCCATCATTTTTGATAGCTGCGAATAATTTCAGCGCTGTCTCTGTATTTCTTTCGTTCGTCGTCGGTTAATTCCAGCTCGATCACTTCTTCGATGCCGTCCTTGCCGATGACGCAGGGCGTGGAGACGTAGACGTCGTCGACGCCGTATTCCCCATTATGCAGGGCGGAGACTTGCAGGGTCTTCTTTTCGTCGTAGAGGACCGCGTCCAAAATGGTGTTCACCGTGTTGGCGATGCCGTATTGGGTGGAGCCTTTGCCGAAGAAGGCGCGGTGACCGCGATAGACCACGGATTTTTCCACTTCCGCCTCGTCGAAGGCGAGGTCGTGTTCCTTTAAATAGCGATCCCAAGGAATGTGGTTGATGCGCACTTGGGAGTAGGGCAGGAATTGACTGTCCCCGTGTTCGCCCAACATCATGCTTTCCACATTTTCCGGGCTCACGTCCAACATGCGGGCGATAATGGTGCGGCTGCGTTCCGTATCCAGCGCCGTGCCGCTGCCGATGACGCGGGATGCGTCCATGCCGGAAAGCTTCCACACGCGATAGGCGATGGCGTCGCAGGGATTGGTCACCACGACGAAGATGCCTTTAAAGCCCGCCGCCATGAACTTGGGAATGTAGTCGCTGACGTCGGCCTCATTGTTGTCGTATTCCTTCCGCCGTTGGGCGTCTTCGGGAATACGTCCCGAGCAGACGACAATCATGTCGCTTGCCGCAACGTCCTTTACATCGCCGGCGACAAAGCGGGTGTTGTGGGGATAGAAGCGGGTGGCGTCTTCCAAATCGCTGACTACGCCGTCCAGCCTTTTTTCGTTAATGTCGTGTAAAGTAATATGTGAAAAGCCGCCGCGCAGTGCCGCCGTGTAGGCGACGATTTCGCCGACGTGACCTGCGCCGATAATGCCTAATTTTGCCATTGGTCTCTCCTTATTTAATCAGTTCTCGCAATGCTTCAAATTCGTCTACGGACAGCGTAATGCCCTTGGACATTTTTTCGTGGTCTTCGCTCCAGGAGCGCAAATCGAATTTGGGTTCGGCGCCGTTATAGGAGACGCGATTTAATTCCTTCGTCCAACCGTTGGGCGAGGTGGACAGCACGCCCAGGTGCTCTACGATTTCAAATTTAAACTCGGCCATAAAACCTCCTAACAGAAAAAAGCGCCGTGGGCGCTTTCATCTACTCAACCGCTGTGACTGTATAGCCTGCATCTTCCACTGTCTTCTTTAACAAATCGGCGTCCAGGTCCTTGCCTTCGACGACGGCTTCCTGGGGTTCCAGGGTCACCGACGCCTTCACGCCGTCCAATTCGTTTAACGCTTTGTCGACACGTCCGACGCAATGGTTGCAGCTCATGCCGTCGATTTTCAAAATAATCTTATCCATCTCTTGTGCCTCCTCTTTTTTATTATACCCCTGCGAGCTCGTTTTAACAGCAGGGATTTCCGCAAATTGAATGGACTCTTCCATCGCCTCGTCCGTCTCCCGCACGACGCCTTCCAATTTAAGGAAGTTTAACCGTAGGGCATTGGTCACCACGAAGACGGAGCTGAAGCTCATGGCCAGGGCCGCGATCATGGGGCTTAAGGTCAGGCCGAAGGACCTGTAGAAGAGACCGGCGGCCACGGGAATACAAATGACATTGTAGAAAAAGGCCCAGAATAAATTTTCTTTAATGTTTCGGATCGTGGCCTTGGACAGATCCATGGCGCTGACCACGTCCATCAGGTCGCTGTGCATTAAGACCACGTCGGCGCTTTCCATGGCGATGTCCGTGCCGGCGCCGATGGCGATGCCCACGTCGCTTCGTGCGAGGGCCGGGGCGTCGTTAATGCCGTCGCCCACCATGGCCACCTTGCCCGCTTCCTGATACTGCCGTACATAGGCTTCCTTTTCATCGGGAAGCACGCCGGCGTGGACGCGGTCGATGGCCAAGTCCTCTGCGATGACCTTCGCCGTCTTTTCGTTGTCCCCGGTAAGCATGACCAGTTTTATTCCGGCGGCGCGCAATCTCTTCAGGGCGGCCGCGGAATTGGCCTTCACCAAATCCTTGGCGGCGATAAGGCCGATAAACTCATTTTCCCGCGCGAAAAACAACGGCGTCTTACCTTGTGCGAGAAGCTTGTCCAAGGGCTCTCTTATAGCCGACAGATCGGCGCCGACGCTTTCCATCAGTGCTTCGTTGCCGCCGTAATAGATGTCGCCGTTTAATGTGGCCTTGATCCCGCGGCCGGGAATGGCTTCAAAGTGCTCCAGGTTAAATTTATTATCCGTACCGTATTTTTCTTCGTAGGCGCGAATGACGCCTTCCGCCAAAGGATGCTCCGACGATTTTTCAAGGGCGTAGGCCGTGGCGAAAAGTTCCTCCGGCTTCATCCCCGCCGCCACCACGTCGGTGACGTAGGGCTTGCCCCGGGTAATGGTGCCTGTCTTGTCGAAGATCACCGTCTCCACATGGTGCAGGACCTCCAGGCTTTCGGCACTCTTGTAGAGCACGCCTGCCTTGGCCCCCTTTCCCGTGCCCACCATAATGGCCACAGGCGTGGCGAGACCCAGAGCACAGGGACAACTGATGACGAGAACGGATATGGCGAGCTTCAGTGCGAAGGCGGGCTCCGCACCGAGGGCGAGCCACGTCGCTCCCGTCGCCAGGGCGATAAGGATCACCACGGGGACGAAGACGCCCGCCACCTTGTCGGCGATTTTCGATATAGGGGCCTTGGTGGCGTTGGCGTCGTCCACCAGGGCGATGATCTTTGCGATGGTGGTGTCTTGACCCACTCGCTTCGCTTCCATAATCAACCGGCCCTGGCCGTTGGTTGTGGCGGCCATGACTTCGCTGCCAGCCGTTTTTTCCACGGGAATGGGCTCGCCGCTAAGGGCGGATTCGTCTATGGAAGAAATGCCTTCCACGACGACGCCGTCCACGGGCACATTTTCCCCGGGCTTCAGCAAAATTCTGTCGCCGATTTCGATGGCTTCCACGGGAATCTCTCTCTCTTCGCCGTCTTTCATCACCGTGGCCACTTCCGGCGTGAGATCCATGAGGGAACGAATGGCGCCGGAGGTCTTGTGCTTGGCCTTGGCTTCCAAAAATTTTCCCAGGTCGATTAAGACGACGATGGTGGCCGCCGACTCGAAGTAGAGCTCGTGGCCGTAGGCGGCGATGCGCGCCATGTCCCCGTGGCCGAAGCCGTAGGTCAATTGGAAGATGACATAGATGCCGTAGATATAGGCGGCGCCGGATCCCATGGCGACGAGGGCGTCCATATTGGGATGTCTGCGCCACAGAGATTTTCCGCCGTTAATATAGTAGTGGCGATTCAAAAACAGAATCACCGTAGTGAGCATAAATTGTACCAGGGCGAAGGTAAGTAGGTTTTCGTGACCTTCCAAGAAAGAAGGCACCGGCGCACCCATCATACCGCCCATGGAAATATAAAAGAGGGGAAGGAGAAAGATCGCCGAGACTACGAGGCGCCTGCGCTTTAATTCCAATTCGTCGGAAAAAGGATCCGCCTCTTTCGGCGCGCTCTTTTTCTCCTCGCCTTCCAAAAAGCCTTTGTAACCCGCCGCTTCTACGGCATGAAGGACCGCGGGTTCGATCCCCGCCTCCCCCGTCACCTTCATGGAGTTGGTGAGAAGGTTCACGGCGACATTTTTTACGCCGTCGACCTTCGCCACCTCTCGTTCCACTGCGGCGGAACAGGCGGAGCAGATCATGCCTTCTACGCGATATTTTCGTTCCATAGAGAGAGCCTCTTTTCTAAATCAAAACATGTCCGTTTCTTTATATCTTACTAATTTACTCGGATTATGTCAACCCGTGACGGCTCGAAGGAGCTCCTCGATGTTTTTTTCTTCCTCCGCCGAGAGCTCGACCTCCGTCCAAATTCCATCCGCCGTCGTAAAGAGATAGAGCTTCGGGAAGGTGCCGGTGATTTTTTCGTAGGCCGTGCCGTAAAGGCCCAGCTGCAATCGATAGGTGGCCATGGCGCCGGTGTGAACGCCTCGGGCCCCGGTCTTGTAATCCACAATGGCCACGCCTTCCGCCGTTTGCCGCAGCTGATCGTAAAAGCCTTCCAGGACGACGCCGTCGAATTCCGCACGGAAGGGCACTTCCGTTGCGAGGACCTTTCCGCCGGTAAAGGTGGCGTCGTAATTTTCGATGGCGCGGGAAAGTTCATCGGCCACGCCGTAAGATTCTGCTCTCGCCAACAGTTTTTCGCGAAGACCCGCCTCGGGCTTCCGCGCCCGCTGGGCGTAGTGGTGAAATAAAATTCCCAGCTGCAGGTAATCCTTCTCGCCCTTGAGGCCCTCTTTGCCGTCGTCGAAAATGGCGCTGCCCTTTAAGAGGCGGCTCGCGGATACCACGGGCTTGGGACGCGCCGGAGTAATCTTTGCGACAGCTTTTTTCTGCGGCAAGGTCTTTTCTTCCGAAGAAGGCTCCGCCGGTCGGGGCACCGCCTCTTCAAAGGCCATCTCTTGCAGATAGGCCTGAAGCCCCGCCTCGCCCTCTTTGGATTTCAACACGTAGACATAGCGCTTCGCTCGAGTCATGGCCACATAGAGCAGGCGCAGATTTTCTTCCTTCGCCTTTTCCGCCGCGGCACTCCGATTCATTTCGAAAACCGCCGGGGCTTCGGGATTTTTTATGCCCACACCACGCTCGGGACTGTAATTCCACAGACCCCGCTCCGTGCGCTCCTTGGCGAAGAGATGGCCCAGATACACCCGCTCGTACTCCAGGCCCTTAGCCTTGTGCATGGTGAGGATCTCCACGGCGTGATCGCCGCCCAGTGGCGCCGCCCCCGGATCCGACCGCTCCTCCAGCTCCCGAAGGCGAGAGAGAAAGCCCTCTATGTGGGCGCCGCGACAGGCGTAGTCCTTGGCCATGGCGAGAAGCTGATCCACATTGGCCGCGGCCTGCTCACCGCCCTGCCTGTAGGCGTAGCCGCGAAAGCCGCTTTTCTCCACAAGGTCCAGCAGAAATTCGTAAGCGGAGAATTGTTCCGCCCTTTCGGCAAAAAATTTCTCCATGACCTCCATTCGCTCTTCAATTTCTTTTCTGCAGGCTTCCCCCTTCACGATGTGAAGGACATCTTCCTGATTCGCCCCGACAAAGGGCGTGCGCAGAAAGGCCGGGGAGAGCTCGCCTGTTGTCTTCGCCTCCATGGCCAGGATCAAGTCCCGCACTTCCCTCGCCGCGAAAAAGCCTTCGGCACTGCGATTCACATAGCTGATGCCGTAGTCGCGAAAGACCTCTTCGTAAATTTTCATGTACTGCTTTCGCCAGAGCAAGAGGGCCCGGGATTCGGCAGGATGCTTTTGAATGTCCTCCACGATCCAGAGGGCTTCTTTTTTTATGGCATCCTCCGCCTCTTCCTCTCCGGTAAGGTCCACGCCCTTCAGGGCCCAGTCCCCCTCCCCATGGCCGGTAATGGGCTCGTAGTCGGGAATTTTTTCCGAAAACAAATGGCCGATGGCCGCCACCAAATCTTTATGGGAGCGGTAATTGTTCACGAGAGCCATGGGCTCTGTGCCCTCCGTAAGCATGTGGCCGCGAAAAGCGTCGCCTACGGCCACGTCGGCGCCGCGGAAGGCGTAGATGGACTGCTTTCTGTCGCCGACGACGAAAAGTTTCCCCTCGCCCCTCAAGGCCTTCAGCATCCGAATCTGCAAGGGGTTCGTGTCCTGAAATTCGTCCACGAGAATGTGGTCGTAGCTGCAGGAAATCTTCCCCGATTCCAAAAGCGCCGTGGCCCGTTCCAAAAGATCGCTGAAGTCCAGGACGCCTATGGCGCACTTTTCACGCCTATAGGCCTCGTCGAGGAGATGAAAGGCGCGGCCGAGGGCCTCGATATAGGGGCGGTTCTTTTCCTCTTCCTGCAAAAAGAGGCGGTAACGCAATGCTTCGTTTTGTTTTTTTATGTCTTCGTCTATTTTAAGCGACGACCCGTCAGGTATGTCCAAGAGAAAGGCTCGCTGCGCCTCTTCCGGCGCGGCTTTAATTTTCTCGAGATCCGCCTCGTCCAAATACTTGGCCAGCTTCGATGTCTTACTCTTCATGGCGCCCCGCAGTGTAGGCAGAAAGTCCAGGTACTCCCTTAATACGTCATCGTCCCCTACCTCTCGCGAGCGAAAGTCTTCAAGGGCGCCTCGTGTGCGCAGGGCTTCGTAACTTGTTAAGAGCTCGTCCTTAAAGTAATTGGCTGTGGTGCCGGCGGTTTCAAGGAAGGAAATAAAATCCTCGTCGGAAAAAATATCCCCCGCCACTTTCTCGTAGCTCTTTTCCAAAAGGGCCCGGGCCTCGCCTTCGTCCAGCTGCTCCATGCCGCCAAGGGTGTCCCCCTCCACGGCATAAATGGAAAGCAGGTAGCGGCAAAAGCCGTCGATGGTCTTGACCACCAGCCGGTCCGTCTCCTCTTCCGTCAAGCTCGCCGCCATGCGGGCGGCCATTTCCTCGGCGGCCCGATTGGTAAAGGTAATGGCCAGGACACTGCCCTCGGTTTTGGACAAAATCGCCTTTACCCGCTCGGTCAATACCTTGGTCTTCCCTGCGCCGGCGCCGGCGGTGAGAAAGACGGAACGGTCGTAGGAATCCACTGCCCGCTGTTGTTGTTTATCCAATAACATCCGCCGCCTCCTTTCTGCACAGATCGCCGTAGGGACAGTATTTGCACGCGTCCTCCTCCGTGGGCTCCGCGGGGAAGGCCCCTTTCTTTATGGACGCGATGACGCGATCCACGGCATTTTCCGCCTCGTTTAAAAAGATGTCGAAGGCCTCGCCGTCGTACTTTTTCTCCTTGCCCAGGCGGCTGTAGTTTCCGGCCCGTGTCGTGTCCCGCACCATGACCGAGGCCTTTGCGCCTTCCACGGAGACGTACTCCAAGGACGCCGGGCGATTGCCCATGTCTCGCCGTGCCAGGGCGTAAAGGCTAAGCTGCATCACTTCATAGGCCGCCACCTTGTCGTACTTGGGCACGCCGCCGGACTTGTAGTCGATTAAAATTTCATCGCCGGATTCGTTTCGATCAATGCGGTCGATGACGCCGTGAATGGCCACGTCCTTAAAGGGATAGGTGAAGGCGGTCTCGAAGGCCGTGGGGCGAAAGCCGCCGTTTCTCTTTTCATCGGCCAGCCGCTCTTCCTCCGCCTGAATCGCAGCGAGAAGGGCCCGTGCCATGTCCTTCTTTTCCCACGCCCAAAGGTACTCGGGCCGCAGATAACTCATCTTCTCGTCGTAGGCGGCGGCGACGAAGCCGGGCAGATCCTCCAGGCCGCCTGAGAAGTAGCGGGCCAGGGCTTCGTGGTAAATGGTGCCCTTGGCCATAACCGGGCGGCCGTCCTCTTCCTCGGGCGCGGTCTTCAGCACCCGCTCGGCGTAGTAGCGGAAGGGGCAGCGCAAATAAGCGTCCACCGCCGATGGGGACAGGCCCTTTTCCCTGAGTCTGTCGGCAAGCACGGTCGCCGCTTCGGCGGAAAAATCCTCTTCTTCCGTAGAAAGCTCCCACATCTCTTCGCGAGCCTCTCCGGCCTTGTCCAAGTCCTCTGCGGAAAAATCTTCTTTCAACGCGGAAAAGATAGTTGCCTCTTCCCCGTCTCCCACTTTATAGAGATAGGATTTCTTTGACGAAGCCAATAAGTATGAGAGCCGATCCGTCACCTCTTCTCCCTGAAAGAAATCGGGATAGAGGCCCACGTCCATGGCGGCTCTTGCGACGGAGCGGTTCATCAAGCTGTCCTCTTCCTTCGCCGGAATAAAATTTCCGTCCAGGGATGAGACGAAGAGGCGGTCGTAATCGCCGCCATAGGCTTCGTCTAAGGAGAGAATATCCACGCCGTAGGTCCCTTCCTTTTCCAAATGGGCGCAGAGAATGGACTCAAACTCCCTGCCGGAAATTCTGCCGTAATCCCCGGCACCGTCGGCCAAGGCGGCGGCCAAGTTTTTTTGCGCCTCTTCGTCGAAAAATTTCGCCGCCTCCGTGCTCAGGCGGGCAAAATCTTCCCAGCCGCCTTCCTTTTCCCGCCGCCATCCGCGGAGCAGCTCTTTATATTTCAGAAGCAGGGCTTTTTTCTCGTCGCTTAAGTAATAGGGCAGGGGCTTTTCGAAAATTTCCGCAAGATCCTTTGCGGGCAGCAATTCCAGGGCCGCCGCAAGAGCCTTGCCGTCCTCCATATTTGCCAAGGGACTCCGCAAAAAGGCGCAGGCCGACGCCACATCTTCTCCCCGCCGCCACAAGAGCCGCAGATGACAGAGGGCTTCGTCCCCCACGGCATAGCTGTAGCCCGACGTAGGAATGCCGGCAGAGGCCAGGTGCGCCTTCATCGCCGCCCGGTCCCCTTCCTCATTCATGACCACGCCGACCTTCAAGAGGGGATTCTCGGCGAGAGCCGTTGCAATTTCACCGGCCATATGGCGCAGGGCTCGCTCCCCGTCCACGGTTTGAAAGAGGGAAATGTCGTTCGCTTCCTTTTTCTCACCGAAGGGAATGACCTCCACCACGTGGGCGGCAGCATCTAATTTTTCCAGGAGCAGGCGGTGCCGCTCCTTGTAATGGGAAAAGCCCACGACGATGTACGTCCGCTCCGGGCTCACCTCCGCCGCCATGGCCTCGGCGAAGACGGCGGCATTCGTTACGCAGTCCGCATCCCTTACGGCATCTCTATAGGCGATTAAAAGGGCTTCCTTGTCCTTGCGCCAGGAATAGGGCAGCTCCTCTTCCTCGACGCCTAAATAATTCACGTCATCACACCACTGAAAGAGGCGGCGAATTTTTTCCATGTCACGCACCGGGGCAAAGGCCGTGTCCCCTTCCCCCAATGCTTTGCGAAAGGCGTAGGCCGCTCGCCGCTGATTGCGGGGACGTTCCATGGCAAGCTCCGCCATGAGATCGTCGAAGGTAAAAAAGTTCACGCCTAAAAAGCCCACGCCGGCGGCCAGGGCCTCTTTGCTTCTCGCGATCCACTTTCGATTGGGCATAATCAAGGTGGCAGCGTTTAAATCCACATCATCTCTTAAAGCTTCCACGCCGCTTCCCATAGGTTTATAAATAATTTTCACGGCCCCTCCTTTCTTCCCTGTTATCTAAATCCGTTTCGAATCACAGATGCAAGCGCTCCCTGATCCGCTGAAATTTTCCCTTGGGCTCGGAAATAAATACCTGCCCCGACACGTCGGGGAATTCGTCTGTTTCGGGAAAGACCAGCTTGTAGGCGTGAAGCAGTTGGTGATGCAGATCTTCGAAGGCCCGGGAAGGACGGCCGTACTTTCTGTCGCCAACGACGGGATGGCCGATGGATGCCAGCTGCTGGCGAATCTGATGGGTGCGGCCCGTAATCAGCTCCGCCTCCACCAAGGTGTAATTGCCCGCCGACTTCAGGGGCCGGTAGATCCCCAGGGCCTCCTTGCCCTCGTCGCCTTCCACGACGCGGTTCTTGTCCCCCTCTTTCTTCAGGCGATTTTCCACCTTCCGCTCGTCCTCCAAGACCCCTTCCACAATGGTCATGTAATATTTTTCCACTTCCCGATTGCGAATCCACTCGTTGGCCGCACGCAGGCCGGCGGCGGTCTTCGCCCCCAAGATCAAGCCGCTGGTGTTTCTGTCCAGGCGATTGCAGATCGATGGGACGAAGGTCTTTTCGCCTCGGGGATTGTAGCTCTTCGTGTGAATCAAATAGGCCAACATATCGTCCACCATGTTTCGCTCGTAGGCCTTCCCCGTGCCGTGGCTCAATATGCCCACGGGCTTGTCCATAATGATGAAGTCCGCCGATTCAAAGACGATGGCGGGGAATTTTCCCTTGGCCGACTTCGGCGCCTTGGAAAACTTCGCCAAAGTCTCGTCGGAAAAATAAATCTCCACCGTGTCGCCGAAGACCAGCACGTCCTCTTGCTTGGCTTTTTTGCCGTTTACCGTAATGTTTTTCTTTCGAATGGATTTATAAAGCAGAGACGCCTTGGCATTGGGAAGCAGTTTTTTTAAATAGCGATCCAGGCGCATGCCGGCGTCGTTTGTGTCAATTTTGTTAGAGATCACGAGAGCCCCTCTTTCTTTCTCTCAGCTGTGATATAATACCTTATTATAATGATTATATCGAAATCTACAGGAAAGGGAAAACAATGAAATTTAACGGAAAAGCTTCGAAAGTTTTCGTCAACCTTTTGCGCTTTGTCGTCGTCATACTGGTGGTCCTCGTCCTGCTTTTCATCATTAAGTGGCGGATGAACCATTTATTCTCCATGATGACGCCGGAAGAGAGCAAAGACACCACCATTACCGAGGAAATTCGCTCGTCGAAAGAGCAGATCGGAAAAATTTCCGACGCCGCCAAGGACGCTTCGGAAAAAACCACCCTACTTAAAATCGAAACCACGGATCCCGATTCCGTAGCCAAGCGCTTAAAGGAAGTGGGGCTTATTAACGACGCCACGGCCTTCAGCAAAATGGCTAAGCGCTCCGGCATGGCCCGCTACATTACGGCGGGCAGTTACGAAATTCCCGAAGGCGCCACCGCCGAAACGATTTTGAAAAAGCTCACGGAAAACGGGCTGCAAAAGGCCACTCGCACCGTGACAATCGAAATCCCCCAAGGCGCCACTGACGAAATCATCTGCGATGCAGTTATGAAAGAAGATTTGGTCGCCGACCGCGCCACCTTCCTTCAAATGATTCGCGACGCCGGCGCCGTTCCCTATATTAAACCGGGCGGCTACGTCATCCACGCCCCCATTACGGCCACGGAGCTTTTAAACACCTTAATGGGACAGAGCCAACAGGCAAATCAAAATCCCCCGGCACAACAGCAACAATAGCACACGAAAAAGCCGCCCCTTGCTTTTGCAAAGAGCGGCTCTTTTTATGCCGTAAATTTTAATCGTATTGGACGATGCGCTTCGCCACGTCCATGGCGGCGACGCAACCTTCCCCGCAGGCGTTGATGACCTGGCGGAAATTTTTCGCCACAATGTCCCCGGCGACATAGATGCCGTCCACGGCGGACATTTGGTTTTCGTCCACCTTCACATAGCCCCTGTCCAATTCCAAAAGGCCTTCCAAAAATTCCGTCTGAGGCTTCACGCCGACGTAAATAAAAATGCCTAAGGGCCTGTCGCCTTTTTTCACCGTAAAGGTTTCGCCGGTCTTGTTATTGTAAAGGACCAGGCCGTCGGCCATGGCATCGCCCACGACTTCCTTCAGCTCCGTGTTCCAAAGCACGGAAATATTTTCGTGGGCCAAAGCCTTCTTCCCCAGGAAGCTTTCGGCGCGGAAGCTGACTCTGCGGTGAACGATGGTCACCTTCGCCCCTAAATTGGCGAGGTAGAGGGCCTCTTCCACGGCGGAATTGCCGCCGCCGATGACATAGACGTCGCCGTTTTGGTAAAAGGCGCCGTCGCAGGTGGCGCAGTAGCTGATGCCGCGGGAGACGAACTCCTCTTCACCGGGCACGCCCAGGCGATTGGGCTTGGAGCCCGTGGCGACGATGACGTACTTGCCTTCGTAGCTGCCGCCTTCCGTCTTCACGATTTTCTTTTC
>QWBY01001216.1_pt1 | contig 16043 bp, 16 predicted proteins | sample 1972471 | NCBI WGS metagenome assembly QWBY01 (sample SAMN09866722, study PRJNA288562) | Human gut metagenome isolate term6_stool, whole genome shotgun sequencing... | reverse complement strand
CATGGACTACACTTTGGTAAGCGAAAAGGAAAATAATGAGATTAAGCAAATAGCAGCCTATGTTGATAAAAAAATTCGAGAAATTGATAATGATAAATTAACTCGTGAAAACCAACTTGTCTTAGCTTCAGTAAATATTGCTGATGAAATGTATAAAATTTTAATTAAACACAAAGAGCTAAGAGAAAAAGCTAAAGAGCCTATTGAAAATTATCCTAAAATAAAAGAAGCTTACAAAAAATTAGAAGAAGAAAATAAAATCACAAAAGATGATTTCGAAAAATCAAAAAAAGATTTTATGGAATCGATGAAAAAAATCGATGGCTTGAATTCTACTATTAATAGGTTGAATGCAGAAATTGATAAGAAAAATAAAATAAATAAGTCCAAAGATGAAAATCTTAAAAAACTTAGAGAAAATTTAACTAAGTTGCAAGAAGAAAATCTCGATCTTCAAAAAGAAAATGAAGATTTAAAGAGGGACTTATAATGAAAAATACTGAAATATTAGCTCCTGTTGGAAAAATGTCCATGCTAGATGCAGGCATTTCTGCAGGGGCTTGCAGTTTTTATCTAGCCTTGGATGATTTTGGTGCAAGAGCCTACGCCAAGAATTTTTCTTTGGAAAATATTGAAGAAGTGATTGATTATATTCACTTGTTTGATAAAAAAGTTTTTATAACCATAAATACCCTTATAAAGGATGAAGAAATTGATAAGGCAATTTTTTATATTGAAAAACTTTTTGAATATGGGGCTGATGCAATTTTAATCCAAGATATTGGCCTTTATTCTTTAGTAAAAAATATAAACAAAAAGGCAAATATAAAGAGCCAAGGTAAGAGAAACTAGCGGACTCAGCATGCCCAGTATTATAAGGAAGATTATAATAGAAAGCACATCCGCCCCTGAATCTATAAAATTCTCCAGGGCCCCTTGGTAACCCCTCATGTCAGAGGACAAGGACTCAAAGCCCTCCCTGGATTGGTCCCAAAAATTTTCATCAACTATGTACTTGTAGTCGGCATTTAAGACTTTTACAAACATCTTACCCATCAAATTAAAACGAGCATCAAAACGATTGCTAGCGGTCGCCTCTTTCAAATAAGAGCTAACCAGCATGCCAATGGCAGCTATTACAAAATAAATTATCCCATAATAAATAATGGTCGCCTTGGCCTCCAGGCCCCGGTCAAAACTCTCGACCATGAGCTTAGGAATTACCGACAAAAATATGGGCAAGAGCCCCTTGGAAATTGTTATGGCAGCAAAGACCCAGAAAAAGCTCTTGTCAAAAGCCCTGGTCTCCCTCAGCATCCGCTTAAAAGTCTTAAAAAAATCTCTCATCCTCTTCTCCTTTTGTTTTATTTTATCCTATAAATTATAAATTTTAAGGACATTTATCCATCTCATATCTATTATACCATAAAGTTGATTTTTTTAAGGGTTCTGTAAATATATTTATTATAATTAAATATTTTTATTTTTATCTTTTGCTTTTTTATTAAAAGAAAATTCGATCCAACGATTGAACAAGAGGTTGCGTGAGTTTTTTTACTTTTGCGGCTGGACTTTTCGGTCCACATAAAGTGGACCCTACAACGTGCTTAAAAATATCCGTAGGATAAATTCATTCATCCCATTTCTCACACAAAAAAAGAAGGCACTATATAGCGCCTTCAAAATTTTTATTCGTTATACAAGTGGCAGGCCACAAAGTGTTCTGGTTTTACTTCTCTTAATTGAGGAGCAACTTCCTTACAGATTGGCATGCACTTGGAGCAACGACCTGCAAACTTACATCCTGGTGGGATGTTGATTGGTGAAGGTACTTCGCCTTCTAGGTGGATCCTGTTAGATTTTTTACCAACTTCTGGGTCCGGTACAGGTATTGCTGAGATTAGGGCTTGGGTGTAAGGGTGGAGGGAGTTTTCGTAGATTTCGCTTGACTTAGCAAGTTCAACTACTGATCCCAAATACATTACACAGATCCTATCTGAAATATGTTTTACCATTGACAAGTCATGGGAGATAAACATATAGGTTAGGCCCATATCTTTTTGTAATTTATTTAACAAGTTAACAACTTGTGCTTGGATACTTACGTCAAGAGCTGAAATTGGTTCGTCGCAAACGATGAACTTTGGTTCAATTGCAAGGCTTCTTGCAATACCTACACGTTGTCTTTGTCCACCTGATAATTCGTGTGGGAAACGTGCCCCGTGTTCTTTGTTTAGACCAACTGTGCCCAAGAGTTCATTAATCCTATCTGTGCGTTCTTTTTTGGATAGGTCAAAGTGGGTGTCCATACCTTCAGCGATAATGTCGCCGATGGTCATTCTTGGGTCCAAGCTTGCGTAAGGGTCTTGGAATATATATTGGGCTTTCTTTTTGAAGTCAAAGGCATCCTTGCGGTCCATTGAGTGAACGTCCTTACCTTCAAAGAGAACCTTACCGTGGGTTGCTGGGTACATGCCGAGAATTGTACGGCCTGCAGTTGTCTTACCACAACCTGATTCTCCTACAACACCAAAGGTTTCGCCCTTGTAAATATTAAATGAAATATCGTCAACTGCCTTTAAAATTTGGTGCCTACCAACTTTAAAGTGTTTTGAGAGATGTTCAACTTGTACTAGTACTTCTTTTGTCATATTAGTATCCTCCTTCTCTCATAGCTTGCCAGTCGATTTCTCCGGCGTATTCGTGTTCTAGCCAGCACCATGAACGGTGGGTGTCTGAGTGCACGCTTGCTGGTGGAGCCATCTTCTTGCAAATTTCCATAGCCCTTGAGCACCTTGGTGCAAATGGGCAGCCAGGAAGTGGCAATAATAAGTCTGGTGGTGTACCGCCAAGTGCTCTTAAGTCGTCATTCTTGGTATCGTGAACCTTAGGAATTGAGTTTAATAGGGCCCAGGTGTATGGGTGTCTAGCATTGTAGAAGATTTCATCTGTAGTACCTTCTTCAATGATGTCGCCTGCATACATAACTTGGATCCTGTCAGCAAAGTTTGCTACAACTCCCAGGTCGTGAGTTACAAGGATAACGGCTGTGTGCATTTGTTCTTTCAAATCGTGGATAAGGTCCAAGATTTGAGCTTGGATAGTAACGTCCAGAGCTGTTGTTGGTTCGTCAGCAATCAAAAGTTTTGGTGAGCATGATAGCGCCATGGCGATCATTACCCTTTGTCTCATACCGCCTGATAATTCGTGTGGGTATGATTTCAATCTCTTGGCTGCTTCAGGAATTTGAACCAATTCTAATAGTCTAATGGCCTCACGCTTGGCATCGTCACCCTTTAAACCCCTGTGGATTTTGAGAGCTTCTGTAACTTGCATGCCAATTGTAAGGGTTGGGTTTAGAGATGTCATAGGGTCTTGGAAGATCATAGCAATGTCTCCACCCCTTAAATCAGTAAGTCTCTTGCCCTTCATAGACATAACATCTTCACCTTCAAAGGTGATGATTGAATCTTTTTTAATTTCTGAGGATTCTTCTGGCAAAAGTCTCATAAGAGCCTTGGCGGTAACACTCTTACCGCAACCAGATTCACCTACAAAAGCCAAGGTTTCCCCCCTGTTTACGTGGAAGTCCAAACCTCTAACGGCCTTAACTTCACCAGCGTAGGTGTGGAAGGATACCTGTAAATTTTTTACATCTATTAATCTATCTGCCATAATTCTCTCCTTACTTTCTCAGTTTAGGGTCAAGAGCGTCTCTTAGACCGTCTCCCAAAAGAGTAAATGATAACATGGTTAAAGCTATCATAAGTGTTGGGAAGAATAGTTGGTAAGGGTGGAACATGAGTTGTTGTTGAGCTTCACTGGACATAATACCCCATGAAACTTCAGGTGGTTTAAGTCCAAGACCCATGTATGATAAGAAGGCTTCTGAGAAAATAAAGCCAGGAATATCAAAAGTTGCACCAACTATAACAATACTCATAGCATTTGGTACCAAGTGCTTCAAAATGATCTTTGATTGAGGAACACCCAGTGTCCTTGCTGCAAGTACGAATTCTTCGTTTTTAATCCTTAAAACTTCACCACGAACCAGCCGGCTAGTACCGGTCCAGCTTGTAAGAGAAAGTGCCAAGAGCATGGTCCCAAAGGTCTGAGAATCCAGCCAAAGTTGGACCAATATTATTATCAATAGATAAGGTAGGGATGAAATAATTTCAACAATTCTCATGAGGATTGTATCAACCCAACCACCTGATAGACCTGCGATAGCCCCGTAGGTAACACCTACAAGCATGGCTACAAAAGCACAGACCAAACCGATGGTTAGAGATTTCCTACCACCCATCCAAATACGGGTAAAAATATCTCTACCTGCTGAGTCAGTACCAAACCAGTAAGTCCCATTTGGTGTTTGGTTTCTAACACTAGCATCTTGGGTAGCGTATTCGAACTTATTCATCATAGGTCCAAAAATACACATAAAAACTAATAAAACAATTAGAACAAGAGAGAACATAGCTGCCTTATTCATCTTTAAACGACGCCAAACGTCCTCCCAAAAAGTAATAATAGGACGGGCAATTTTTTCAGCTTCGTCATCATCCATAGGTATGCGTTTAAACATATCTGGAGTGATGTTGGAAGCATTCATTTTAATGTCTTTTTCCATTTGCTCCTCCTAATCTTGAATCTTGATTCTTGGGTCAACTAGACCGTAGACAATATCAACAACCAATTGGCTGACTACAAATAAAAATGCAAATAAAACTGTAGTTGCGATAATCATTGGGTAGTCGCGATCTGGAATACTTTTAACTAAGAAAAATCCTAGGCCTGGAATACCAAAAATCTTTTCAATGATAAATGATCCTCCAAAAACGCCCATAATTTGTGGTCCCAGTATAGTAATAGCTGGAATCATCGCATTTTTTAAAATATGTTTAAATAAAACTCCCATTTTGCTTACGCCTTTTGCCCTAGCAGTTAAAACATAGTCTGAGTTAACAACTTCTAGAACAGAGCTTCTCATGTACCTTGCATAAGTAGCAATAGTACCAAATGATAGAGCAATGATAGGCATAACCATTGACTTCCAGTTTTTCGCCTTGTATGTGATAGGGAACCATCTGAGTTTGTTGCCCAAGAAATATTGTAAGAGGGCAGCCATAACAAATGATGGAATTGTAACACCCAAGATTGAAATAGCAATAACTACATAATCTGGCCACTTACCCCTGTTTAAAGCAGCCACAAAACCTAGTGTAACACCTATAGTAAAGCCGATAATCAGAGCAATAAAACCAAGCTTAGCACTTACTGGCGCTGTCTTTGCAATAGTCTTTGAAATCTTTTGGCCAGGGTAGATAATGGATTCACCAAAGTCCCCTTGGACAGCATTTTTCAAAAAGATTACATATTGCTCAGAGATAGGTCTGTCGAGCTTATACTTTTTCATAAAGTTTTCCATAACTTGAGGTGGCAAGTTTTTCTTTGCCATGTTGGTTAATGGATTACCTGGTACAGAGTGCATCATCCAGAATGTACCAGCCGAGATTACAAGTAGTGTAACAATCATAAAGGCAATACGCCTTAATACGTATCTTGTCATCTTTTCTCCTTCCTATGTAGGTAAAAGGGCTAGCTTTATAAAAAGCTCGCCCTGTCCTACCAATTAATTAGTTGATTTTATCTACCTACAGTGTATAGAGTTTGTAGGCCCATTGTTGTGAACCAGTTGTCTGCTGCACCGCGTAGGTATTTCTTTCTGAAGATATTTGCAACGCCGTGGTTAATAGGAATAATAACTGCGTCGTCATAAATCATAATATTTTCAGCTTCTCTTAATAGTTCTGCTCTCTTTTCAGCATCTACTTCAACTCTAGCTTCTTCTAGAAGTGAGTCAAATTTTTCGTTAACCCAACCAATGTTGTAAGCTGGAGCTTTTGAGTAAACTGTTTCGAGTAGGTTGATTGGGTCGTTGTAGTCTGCACCCCAACCTGCCCAAGCGATATCAAAGTCGCCTGATTCAACTACGTTTGTAAATGCGTTCCAGTCAAGGTTTTGAGCGTCAACTTTGCATCCTAGAGCCTTTTCAATTTGTTGTTGGAAAGCTTCGATAGCAATACGTCCTGAGTCTGAGTTGTCTGAACCAAGTAGTCTTACAACGTATCCGTTTGGATCTCCGCCAAGTTCCTTAACTCCTTCTTCGAATAGAGCCTTTGGATCTTTGATGTCTTCCATCAATCTCTTAGCTGGGCCTTCGCCTTCTTTGTTGAATTCTACGCCTTGGCATCTCATAACTGGTGATACGAATGCGTATGCAGGAACTGGTGTACCGTTCCAAGCGTTGTCGATAACTTCTTGTCTGTCAAGAACAGCTGCGATAGCTCTTGTGATCTTGTTGTTAGCTACGTGTGAATCTGGACCGTAGTTCATCATGAAGTAACCTGTCCATGGGTTTTGTCTCTTAAGAATGTTGTATTCACCTGATTGTTCAAGTTCTTCACGAACCTTTGGATCACCAACACCTGAGTAGTCAATTTCGCCTGTCATTAGAGCGTTGTTGATTGTGTTTTGGTCGTTTAAGATAGCAACGTGAACTCTGTCTGGCATAACGTTTGCAGCATTCCAGAAGTTTGGATTCTTAACATAGTTGATTTCATTATTTAATGTCATATCTTCGATTAGGAATGGTCCACACATTGGGATGTTGCCTAGGTCTGTTGAGTATTGGTCGCCGTATTGTTCAACATAGTCTTCTCTTTGTGGGAAGTAAACTCTGTTTAGAAGCATGTCCAAGAAGAATGGAACTGGGTTGCCAAGTGTAAGAACTAGGGTGTATTCATCTGGTGTTTCAACGCCAAGTTCTTCAATATCAGCTTCGCCTGAGTTAACTTTTTGACCGTTAACTAGTGGGTAAGTGAAACTTGCATATGGTGATGCAGTGTCTTGCATAGCTGAACGTCTGATACCGTAAGCATAGTCTTCAGCTGTAACTTCTTTACCGTCATCCCACTTGTTTCCTTTTCTGATGTGGAAAGTATAAGTTAGACCGTCATCTGAGATATCCCAGCTTTCAGCACCAGCTGGTTCATAGTGGTCTTCGTTATATCTGATAAGTGGTTCTAAGACGTTAACAAGAACATTGTTACCATAAGTATCGTTACCTTTTGATGGGTCGTATGTGTTTGGCCATAGATCCATAAATGTGTTGATGTATTGGTCTTCGTCGATTTTTTCGCCGTTGATCATTCCATCATTTTCGCTAGCTGAATCATCTTTTGATTCTTCGTCTTTCTTGTCTTCTGACTTGTCTGAGTTATCTGTAACTGCAGGTTCGTCTTTCTTTGCTGGCTCATCTTTCTTGCCACATGCTGTTAGCATTGTAATAGCCATTAAAGCTGCAAGAATTAAAGCCAATAACTTTTTATTCATATGTCTCCTCCTTTTGTTTGGGAAATTCCCAACACGAATATTATAACTAAGTTACAAGTTTATGTCAAGGGTAAACTTAATAGTAATACTTGATTAAAGCGAATCCAAAATGTGTTTTAAATTACATAAGTCCCTCTAGCTCGATAAAATCAAGTCATACGGTATTCGAAAGTCTTTTGATTTGTAATAGTTACAATAAGGCAACAGAAAAAATATTACAAAAAATCCAGGGCATCAAACCCTGGATAAAAATTATCTTTAAAAATTAATTTGCATTTATTTTTTCTTTTTCGTCTTCGTATATATTTCTAAGGGCGCCCGTCAGACCAAAGACCATCCAAAGCATAACAATTATCCTATTTATATATACGATGTGCTCGGTCATTCCATTTGTCAAAATTCCTATGATGCTTGCCAAAAGCCCAATGGAAACCGTCCTTATATATTTGTCTGTAGACTTCATTCCACTCTTAAATAAATTTACCATTGATCCAATCACTATATATAGGAAAGAAATAATTCCCAGCGCTCCGCCCTCAGCCATAATTTCCAAATAAGTGTTGTGGGCGTGGAAGATTGGCATGGACCGAATCAATAATTCAAACTCCTGTTTAAAGGCCTTGTGGCCAAAGCCAACCCCGACCATTGAGTGGTCTCTAATTAAATCTTTTGTAATTCCCCACATCTTAAAACGGTAGCTGGTGGATGAATCGGCAAAGTTAAAGATGCTGTAAATACGATTTTGAATTTTCTCCGGCAGGAAATTTATAGAAAAAATTCCTATTGGGATCAAAAATACAAAGAGAGGTCTCATGGCAAAGAACAAAAACACCATGGCCGCTACCGCGATTGAAACCATGCCTCCGCGTGAGAAAGTAAGCATCATATTTAAAAGTAAGAGGCCAGATATCATCAGATAGATGAATTTTTTAAAGCCGTCCCTGTGGGCCCAAAATTGGCTGACTACAAGTGGCGTTACCAGGACCAAATACTCAGCAAAGATATTTGGATTCATAAAGACCGAGTAGGCCCGTCTGGTGATGACGCCCTTGAGACTAGCGTCTATCCACTCCCTTTGGACCGTGCCCAAAAATACGAATTGATAAAGGCCAAAAACTCCGACCAGGGCTGCGCCAATTGCGATTGAAGTCAAAATATTATTGAGCCTTTCCTTTGTGTTAACTTCCTTGTAGACCATAAGGGCCAAAAATATGCCGCCAAAGTTAAAGGCCAAATCCCTCATAGAGCCCAAGATATTTAAGCTGGTAAAGGAATTTATAATCATAAAAACACCGGCCAAAAACATGGGAATCAAAAGCGTATTTGCCTTGATAACCTTCTTGTTAAATTTTAAATCAATGGCCATTACCGCAAAGAATAAAATTTCCGCCGCCAAAATCACTATGTCTGGCAAAAAGGCATAGGCCATTACAAATAAATTGAGAGATAAAAACTGGTACTTGTAAACTATGGGCAGTACCATGGCACTGGCCATTGCGAGCAAAGCAAATTTGCCGCCCATAAAAATCCCTAAGGCAAGAGTCAATATCGCAAATACAAGGGCGTAGATAACTTGGTCCTTGTCTATGGTTCTCTTCACAACAGCTTTATTTTCCATGGCCATCCTCCTCTAACCTATAGGCGTATTTAAAAAACCTGACGACCTGGCTGGTCTCATAGTATTTATTTTTAATAATCCAGGCAAGAACAAAAGCCATGACCAGCAAAAGTCCACCGACCAGCAAAATTTTTTTACCTATGAAGCCTAAGGCAAAGGCGATTACAAGCATTACAAAAGCTGCCAGTCCTGCGACAATTGACGTGGATAATTTTTCCCCAGCCCTCAAAAAGACCGAAGTGTTTTCCTCAAAAACCCTTGGCTGATCCAAGGTTTTTTCTATAAATCCGTAAGCCTCGGAGTCCTTGGACAAGTCCTCGTCAACTAAAGTCCGCACAATTTTGGAATTGGTCTTCTTGTGCTTGCGAGAAAAAATCTTGTAGAGATTTGAGGATACAAAAACCCTGCCAATATATTTACCTGTTATTACAAGTCCGTTTACAAATTTTGAATTACTCATCAATATCAAAACCCACAACATGGGCTTCCATATTCATATACTTGGTCTTTACCATATACTTGATGCCGACGCGAATTTGCTCGCCACCCAGCCAAAAAGCGTTGCCGTCATCCTTGACCATGGCGTCGATTACAAAAGTCACCGCATATTTGCCAGGCACAGGCATATTAACCCACTGACCATTTTGTTCGATTGGCTTTTCAAAAGGAATGTGGTTTACCTCAACGATTTCTCCCAGAGGAGTATTGCGATCAGCCCAATAAAGCTGGTGGCCAACCTTGATCGTGTCAACAGTCACCTGTCTTACGTCATTGATTTCAAAAGTCAGCTTGGCTGGCTTCATCATCTTGGATTCGTCAGGCTTGGTAAAATACCTCTTGGCCCCAAAAACAATGGCCAAAACCACAATTACAAGAATAAATAGGTCGACTATATTGATCAGCCCAAATAGCCTCCCCTTGTCATCTAAAATTTTCATAAAAATTCTCCTTATCTATTATTAATAGGTATATTTTACATTAAATGCGGCAAAAATTCAATGTGCCAAGTAATTTGTGGTTAATTTCGCGTTAAATTTGCGACCTTTGAAGCGGCTTGAATTTATTTGTCTCCTCGATGTGCACTTAGCACACCTGCGTCGCCAAAAAATTCATCCACTTCAAATCTCATCAAATTTTCCAGCGAAATTTATATATAAAAGGATTTTTTTCTCTCATTTTGAATTTTTGCTCACAAATTTGTATGTAGAATAAATATCCTTTATTCAAGAATAGTAGAACAAACTTTTATAGCCTTATAATAATGCTGATTTTACTTTGATTTTAATAATACTTTATTGTATAATTGAATTATAATAAGAAATGCAGGAGGGAAGAAGATGCAAGATAATAAAAAAGTTAATAATCTTAATGAGTTTTTAGAGCTGATAGATAATAATCCCGTAGCACAAAATGCTTTTTTTAGAGGCGAATCTATGAATCGTCCTATTGTCGCTTCATGCTATAGAGAGAAATATTATAGAGCTAGTTGGCACGACCTAGATAATATGATAAAAGAATTTTATTTTGAAGTAGGTCATCAAGTAAATAACATTAAAGAGAAAAACTTCCTAGCATTTGCTCAACATCATGGCTTGCCCACAAATCTTATTGACATTACAGAAACACCCTTGACCGCCTTGTACTTTGCTTGCGAAAACTACAAAACAGACCATAATCCTTGTGTTCATGTCTTTAATAAAAATAGATTTTGGCCCATCGATAATAACTATACAAATATCGAAATTAGATCTTTATATGACGATTTTCTAGATGAGTTGAATCCAGAGAGCAATAAAAAAGATAGCTTAATAATTCTTGACTATATAGTTAGATCATATGATTCTTTTCACGCTAAAGAATATTCAAAAATACTTGTTAATAACCTTAAACTCGCTAGATTATATTTTGACGAAGAAAAAGATAATCCATTAATTAATGGCATTGATAATTTTTTAAAGAACGTAAATAAAAGCGATTATATTGAAGTAGGCCTATCACTTAAGTCCGATATTCTTTTCTCCATTACCAGTAACGAATATAATACTTATAATAAGGATAGAAATAGAAATAGAAACAGAAATAGAAATAGAAACAGAAATAGAAATAGAAATAAAAATAGAAATTATAATAATATTAATAATATAAAAATCTGGAAAGAAATAATAGATGAAATTACCATAAAGCTCTTTCCATCAGAAGGATTCATGAATTTAGAAACAAAAGAGTATGATTTTGAAAAAATTCTAGCACATCATGTATATAAATTAATATTCTTATCAACATTTGCTTTTTGCCTAAGAAAGGCCAGAGATAACGCAACAGAAACTTTCCCCGAATTTCCCCTCATGCTTTATAAGACAAGTGTTAATTTCGATAGAATGAAATTACAATCTGGAGTCTTTATATTACAGAATGTAATATACCCTAATTCTTGTGAAACTATTGAAAATAAGCCTATGTTTATAGCTCAACCAATAGAGCCTAATTTAACAATAGAAATTCTTAATCCCCAACAAGTATTAAAACAGTTAGAAAACATGAAAATAAACGGAGCATCCATCTTTGGTGATCCTGACAATACCGCAAAGTATATAAAAGAAAAATATAAAAGGCCTATAAAAAACAATGTAAAAACTAATAATGAAAACCCAGATGATAATATAGACTCGAACACAAACGATGAACAACAGAAAATCAATTATTCTAGTACTCCCTGCTTAAATTCTTGTCAACATTACTGCGAGCATATGAATCAAAATTAGCAATCCCTGGAATAATAAGACTAGCCAGATCCACCTTCTACCACAACCTAGACAGAATGATGGAATCTGACAAAGTCTTAAGTCTAAAACTTAAAATGCTAAAAAAAGAAAGTCGCATTCAAAATATTGACTTATAAAATTACACCCAGTATTGAAACTAGCAGATAAAACAAACATAAAACTCTTACAGACAGATATAAAAAGGAGATATTATGAAAATTTTAGATATAAAGAGAATGGCTCATAGCATTCTCGAAAATCAGAGCATAGAAAACAGTTTCATCGAATATAAAAAATCGATAAATTTTAAAGATAAAATTCTAAAAACTGCTTGTGCATTTGCTAATAACTATATGAACAATGAGATAGGCCTATTATTTATAGGTATTGAAGAAGTAGATAATAAAGAGACTGGAGAAAAAGCAATACCAGTAAGACCTATATATGGAATAAAAGAGTCTAAAATTGAAGGAATTGAAAATGAATTGAAATCTCTTCTTTCAAATATCCACCCTAAAATCAACTATCACATTATTACAGATCAAATTGATAATAAGTACTATATTGTCGTTGCAGTAGAAAACGGTAGTGGTGGGCCCTTTCAAACAAGTGATAAAGCTGAGAAAGATAAAGATATTGGTTTAAAAGTAGGAAGATATATTAGAATAGGCAGAGATTCAAGACTTCCAAATCCAGTCGAAGAGTTTGAGCTTTTGAAAAAATTTGCCAACTTTTCTTTTAGCTCTAATTTGAATGATACAGCTACAATAGATGATCTTAGTTATGAGTATATGAAAGAGTATCTACTCCAGACAAAAGCTAAAAAAGATATTAGAGAAATGTCAAAGCTTGATATGGCAAAGAGTATGGGCCTTATTAGTGATAGCGAGTATGGAGGCTATAGAGCCAAAAACTTTGCTGTATTGATGTTCTCAGAAACACCGAATAAATTCATTCCAAACGCCAATGTTGAAATCATAAGAGAAATTAATGGCACAGACAAAATGGAATCAAAAAAATTTGATGGACCAGTTTGGATACAGGCAAAACAAGTCAGTAAGTATTTTATAGATAATATTATGGCTTCTTATACCATAAGAGAATCTGACAAAATTGAGCATAAGATAATCTATAACTATCCCCTTACAGCATTTGAAGAGCTTGCTACAAATGCTATTTTGCATAAAGAATATGATACACCCGAGTATGTAGGAATTTATATTTATAATGATAGAATTTCTTTTGTAAATCATAACAGACCACTCCCACCTGTAACTATAGAATCTCTTAACCGAGATAGAAGTTTTGATCGAAGACAGTATCTTAATGCAGAGCTCAAAGATATGTTCTTTTCATTAAATCTAATAGAGTCTTACGGTTCTGGTATAAGACGTGCAAAAGACGCACTATTAAAAAATGGCTCTCCAGAGCTTAAATTCTATCCAGATAATGAAGAAGATAACTACACTAATGCTGTTATGGGCATAAATCCAGAATTTTTAAAAGAGTTTAATGGTAGTACTACCAAAGAAACTACCAAAGAAACTACCAAAGAAAAAAGCAGTATAAAAGAACAAATAATATTTCTTATGAAAAGCAATCCGAGAATTACTGCGGAGCAAATAGCAAACGAGATTGAAGAAATAACAGCAGATGGAGTACGATATCATATAAGAAAACTCAAAACAAATGGATTTATTAAAAGAGAAGGCTCTACCAAATCAGGTAAATGGATAGTAATCGAATAGATGAACTCAGGCAAATAATATGTAGAAATAGATTTTAGCTAAATATTTTATGATCTCTTGGGTGAGTTTTCGGCCTTGCACACAAAAAATGCGTACACTTTAACATGTACGCATTTTTATATTTACTTCTCTTACACGAGTTTTTGGGTTTCGATTGTGATTACATTTGCCTCTAATAGGCTTTGGGCTTGGCTATCCTTATACATTAGAGTATTTGATCCGAGGATTTTGGCAGTTTCTTGCTTAATTGCCTCTCCTGTTAGCCCTTCTTTGAATTCTGATAGTGAGATTGAAAAGCTTTGTTTATTAGCGTTTTCAAATTTCAATTGCAATCTTTTCTTCATCTTTACCTCCTTATATTATTTTATCATGGACAAGATATACTTAACTATATCCCGCAAATTTATTTTAAAGACCTGGCCTGCGACCGGCTCCAAGTTCAAGGTTCCGTCGCCAATGGCGGCTTCTGCTATAGCCTGGAGGGCCAGAGACAGGTCGTCTACATCTAACTTAATTTCTTTGAGTCCACCCTTGCCGGTGGCCAAGATAATAATCATATTAAGCACCGACCTTGTAGATTTCGGTTACAACCTTGTGGACTTCTGGCATATCTAGGCCAATAAGGCCGTGAAAACCGTCAGCCATCTTTAGGATATCTTCCCTAGAAGCTGTATCTGCCACATTGTTGATTGTCTTGGAAGACAAATATTCCTTGCCTTCCCTTTCCTTTTTAAGTTTTAATACAACTTTCATTCTTTCTCCTCCTTAGAATTATATTTTTGCAAGGCCTTTTTAACCCCTTGCATATATAGATATCCTGAGCGAGGAAAAATTACGGAGAAAATGGAAAAAATTTTTTGTAAAAACCCATCCACAATAAAAAAATAAAAACTGGTCGAATTCGACCAGTTTAAAATTTTTCTCTCTGTGTTTTTGTCACAAATATTGTATTATATTCGGGAGAATTTTCACTTATTAATTTCTTTCTCCAAATCTTGAAGAACTCTAATAATCTCCTCAAGGCTTGGATAGTCTCCATAAATCATTTCTGCCATAGCCTTATAATCTCTTTCAATTTCCTTAAAGCGTTCTTGTCTTGGAATCAATTTCAATTTGCCACTTAAAGCTTCTTCGTACCTTGCCCATTTTCTAGGGTAGAATTTCATTTTAAAATCAATTACTCTTTTTAATAAATCTCTATCTTTTAAAGCCTTATCTTTAAAATCTGAATTTGCTATTTTATATAAATCATAGAAGTGTCTTGCATACCTATGCGGCATAGGAGAGTCTATAGGTCTGTTCGCTTCGTGGTGTAGGATTGTCGCTTTTTCCCAAAATGTTCTCTCCGCTGACACTGTTCTTATACTTGTTTTTTCTTTAAATACATTTGGATAAGCCTCTCCAATTATTGGCAAAATTTCAACATCAATTGCTGGGGTCCATGCTGCAAGGCTGCCTATTTCAAGTCTAATACTCTGTGTTAAATAGTTAGAATCAAATATTTTTGGATACCTACATAAAATAGTTTGAGGATCAAATGTATCAATTGAAAATTCAAGCTCAAAACTTTCAAGATCTTTATCTAAAACTGGTAAAAGTTTATCCCTTAAAAATATTTCTGTCTTTTCATTAACTGCTTTGTTGAATTTATCTTGCTTGGTATTTGATCTATCTAACCAAGGCTCGTGCTCGTCATATCCTAATAAACGCCAATCTAATATCAAGTCTATATCTTCAGAAAATCTTTCTATAAGTCCAAAACATTTAGAAAGTGATGTGCCACCCTTGAAAGTAAAATATTCTTTTCATTTATTTTCATTAAATAGATAATCTAGGATAAAAGTAACCCAGTAGTCTTTTTCTATAACTGCCTCAGATATATTTTTCTTTCTCGCAGTATTTACTATTAAAACTCTTAAGTCTTCTTTGTTTTCTATATAAAACTTATTCATTTTCACCCTCACAAATTTCTCTTATAACTTCATATATCCATGCTGGCACTGACTTTGCCTCAGTCATCAAATCCTTCTTCTCCTCTTCTGTGAGATTTTCCCTTATTTTTTGTATAACTTCATCAGAAATATTTTCTTTTCCCAATGATTTAATTGCTTGAATAACTGTTGCAGTCTTTAGGGACATATTGGCAATTTCGCCTGGATTTACTTTTTTAAATTCTAAAATAGTATCCCCAATTTTATATTCCTTATATCTTCCACTAGATATATATTTATAGTGAGTTGGAACTTGTGTTGAAAGTCCCAATAAGTTTAAAGCTGTGCTATTATATGGAGCAATATTCCAATTATATTTTCTTGCAATTGCTAAGGCCAGTTCGTGGATTGAAACCGTCTCATATTCACCAATAAGCTCACTATAACTTGGATTGTAATAAAATCCATTAATAACACGCTTAATTTTATTTTCATCTGCTAATCTTTTTAATATCTGTCTAACCGTAGCATTAGATGCAATATCTAAAAAGTCATTTGCAAAAAATACTTTATGTGAGTCAAAACTATT
>QWBY01001319.1_pt1 | contig 16057 bp, 17 predicted proteins | sample 1972471 | NCBI WGS metagenome assembly QWBY01 (sample SAMN09866722, study PRJNA288562) | Human gut metagenome isolate term6_stool, whole genome shotgun sequencing... | reverse complement strand
ATTATTTTATTTTTCATAATAGTTCCACCCCAATTCTATAAAATTCGGAAGCTGCCTTTTTCCGAAAATCGAGTCCCAAAAACTTGATTCGATATAATAGAAATCGTCTTTCATGTCCGTCGTCGGTTTCGTGTAAAAAATCGGGCTTTTGTCCAAAGACGGCTCAGATTTAATCCAAATATTTTTAACATGTCTGTTTGATTTAAGTGCGAACGAATCGCCGTCTTTTGTTTCCTGTGAAGGGCTGAACTGAATTTTTGTAATCAAATTCAAATTCAAAAGATTTTTAAATGAGTAAAAGTTTGCCATATCCTTGTTCGAATTTAAAAAGATTCGATACTCTCCGTCTGCAGGGGAAATAATTGTTTCTCCTACTATTGTGTCTCCCACAAGCTTTTCTCCAGGATACAACTTGACCGCTTCTACTGTCATCGTAAGCATCACTATTAATACTGATGCTATAAAAATTCTAGTTAATTTTTTCATAACTAACACCTCAATTAATTAATTACCCGTATTAAATATCATTTAAACATTTGTTTGCATTTATTATTAATCTATGAAAACCAATCTCTTATTTCGGTGAGGCGTCTTATTCTGTGGTGCGGAAGACCGGAGCGGCTGAGCTCGTGGTTTTCGCCTTTAAAGAGTACAAGTCTCGATTCGACTCCGAAATATTTGAGCGCCGTAAACATTTGAAGCCCTTCGGTGTGGTAGCATCTGTAGTCTTCGTCGCTGTCTTGTCGACACCGCCCCAGCCGGAAACATTGTTCCAAATTGCGGCTCTCGTTTGGTCGTCGGCGAAATAGTAGCCGATGTCCGCCGTGCCCCACATGCTGATCCAGTTTGAAATGGACCTTTGCGAACAGGCGCGTTTGAATCTGTTTGTGTGGCCAATAATCCAGTTCGTCATAAATCCGCCGTAGCTTCCGCCCGTCACAAAAACTCTGTCCTTGTCAATTGCAGGATACTTTTCGAGCACGAGGCCGGTGAAGTCCATCAAATCTTTGTAGTCGATTTCGCCGTATTTTCCAAAAATGTCCATGAAATCGTTCCCATATCCGTCACTTCCGCGCGGGTTTGTGAAGAACACAATGTAGCCTTCGTTTGCTAGGAATTGAAGCTCGTGATAGAAGACTGTGCCGTAAACGGTTTTCGGTCCGCCGTGAATTTCAAAAACGGCAGGATATTTTTTCGTCGCATCGTAGTTCGGCGGAAGAAGCACAAATCCGGTGTAGTGGTAATCGTTTTTGTCCCATTCGACTAGCTCCGGCTTTGCAACATAAACATCTTTCAATCCGTCGTTTAAGTGTGTTATTTCAATATGTTCACCATCTTTTATTTCGTAGAGCTCTTGAAGCTTTTGTTCGATCAGAGAAATTGCATAAATCTTTCCGTTTTTCACATCGAATGAATCGACGGAGCCGCCGCAGTTTGTGAGCTGTTCGATTTCGAGATTTTTGTCGACGCGGAAAAGTTCGCATTTATATTCGATTGTGGTTGTGAAATAGAAATAGTCGCCGTCGACTTTGAAAGTGTCGCCCTCTCTGTATCTAACGTCGCTTCCGACGCTCGACCAAAATGAAAAGTCCGGCATGGTTTTTTTAAGAATTCTTTTTTCGTTCGGCTCAAACAAAATGAGGCTGCCGTTTTCGTTTATGCCGTGCGACTTCATGTCGGTTGCAAGAGTTATGATGTCGTCGCCCATAAACTTCAAAATTTGATAACTCATCCCGTAGAGCGGAGTTATGTCTTCAATTTTGCCGGTTCTTAAATCGAGCATCATCACTTCGCTTGTTAGCGGCATTTTGTCCTTGTAGACATTTGTCGTGAATGCGATTCTTTCTGTTTTTTTATTTACGTCTACAAGCTCGACATTTCTTTCTCTTTCGGTCAAAATTGTGAGCTCTTTTTTGTCTAAGTCATAGCAGGCGAGGCGACTTCTTTTTTTATTTGTAACGCCGGCACCGTTTCCCCAAAAAGGAATTTCGTCGAACACATGATAGTCCTCGTCGTCCTTGTTTCTTGAAACCATCGCTTCTCTCGACTTCGAGTCGGTCTTGTCGTAGCCGTCCCAAATCGGGTTGTAGTTTTCTATAAATATAATTTTATTTCCGACAACATCAACGATTGAAAGGTCGGAGTCAAATTCTAAAAACTTTTCCGCTTCTCCGCCGTTTAAATTCAGTTTATAAATCTTTGTTGAAGGTGCGGCGGATTTGTTTTCGGATTTGTCCCTGTCGTCTCTGAAAATGATTTCGTCTTCATTCAAAAAACAAAAACCTTGACCACTCTTTGTCGTAATTCTTTTTGCGTTGTTGTTTTCAATTTCAAAAAGTCCTGTCTCATATGACTTTTTATCTTCGCTTATATTTGTCACTTCAAATACAAATCTCTTGCCATCCTCTGAGAATGTCGGCTTTGAGAGGAATTTGTATTTTGTGAATGCGTCCAATGTAATTTTATTCATAAAATAACCTCCATGTTTATATTATAACAGTTTTAATGTGTTAAAATCAATTTAAAAGGGTATATAATAAATATAAAGAAAGCAAGGAGGAATATTATGAAACTCACAATTGTAGCAAGAAACTTTGAAATGACGCCTGACTTAAAGGAAATGACTGAAAAGAAACTCTCGAAGCTTGACAAGTTCTTTGCTGAAGATATAACAGGAAACGCAGTGTTCAGAAGAGTGAAGTCGGATGAAATTTTGGAAGTTACGATAACTCTTCCTGACGGACAAGTTCTTAGAAGCGAACAAAAGACAAAAGATTTCTATGAATCTATCGACAAGGTTTTGAACCAACTCGAAAGACAAATCAGAAAACATAAAACAAAACTGCAAAAGAGATACAAAGATACAAAGAGCATAAAATTCGAAGCAATTCCGGATTTAGAGCCGAAAGAAAAAGTTGAAGGACCGAAAATCGTTCGTGAAAAATCATTCTTCTTAAAACCGATGTCAAGAGAAGAAGCAGCTCTTCAAATGGACCTCGTGACACACGATTTCTATCTCTTCAGAGATGCGGACAACGACAAAGTTTCCGTAATTTACAAGAGAGGCGACGGCGACTACGGCGTTTTGAGAGAAGAATAGTGACAAAGATTAAAATATATGACTTTGATAAGACCCTGGTCGACACTGATTCGATCAGGGTTCTTATAAGATTTGCATTAAAAAACGGATATATAAATATTTTTGAGCTTTCGTGGTGGTTTATCAGGGGATTTTTTCTAATGCTTTTCACATTCAAGTTCGAAAATTTCAAAAGCGCATTTGTGAAAGTTGTGGAAGCGGTTCCGGAGGAAGCGTTGAAACAGTTTTCAAAGGAGTTCATCGAGAATCACGGCTACGAAAACTTGATTCGAGAAATCCACGAGGACGGCTACACCACAATTCTTTGCTCCGCAAGTCTCTATGGATATATGAAATATGTTAAAGATATTTTGGGGGGAGATTATCTCATAGCAACGAGTCACTCGGGCGGCAAGGTTATTGGAAAAAACAATACGAAAATGACCAAGAAAGAAAATTTAGAAAAGCTTTTTAAAAACGAGGGGATTGTCGTTTTATACGACGAGTCGAAGTCCTACACCGACAGCTATGACAATGACTTTTGGATGTGCGGTTTTACAAAGAATAAGTATATTGTGAATTCCAAAAAAACATATCCGGATTTTATAAATATCGACGGGATAAATTGAGTTCTTAAATTTAATATGATATAATAAAGAAAGTATAGTTATGAAATGGAGTTAACGGATGAAAAAGTTTAAAGTCGCATTTATAACTGCTTTTTTTGCTTTTGCGGCATTTTATATTTTTGCAGTTGTTAAAAATGCACACAATCCTTTTGGAAAACTTATCGGCGTCGAATCCGAGACGGAAAAGCCGACCGATGAAAATATAAATGACTCAGAAGAAAAAGAAATCGACCTCGAAAAGATGAAGAAGCCGAAAGAGGAGTTTAAAGGCGAAATCACTTTTCTCGTGATGGGAATCGACGGGATGGATTTAACGACTGAGGAGGCAAAGCACCAAAGAACCGACACGATGATTTTGACGAGAATAAATTTCGAAACGGGCGAGGTGAGAATGCTCAATTTGCCGAGGGACACGCAATATAAATTTCCAAACGGCAACTATGTGAAGCTGAACGCCGGCCATGCGACGGGCGGAAGTGAGCTTACAATGAAATATGTAAACAATCTCACAGGGCTACAAGTCGAAAATTATGCGAAAGTGGACTATATGGCGGTGAAGAAACTTGTGGATTCAATCGGTGGCGTGGAGTTTGAGATTCCTTTCAGAATGAAATATCTCGACACAACGAAGGGCAAGGAGCTTTCGATAGATTTTAAACCGGGACTTCAAACTTTAAACGGGCAACAGGCGATTGAATTTTTGAGATGGAGAAAAAATTCGCCGGGCATCCCGATGCCGACAGACGGCTCCGATATCTCGAGAATCGAGCATCAACAACAGTTTTTAAAGGCGGTCATAAGCCAAGCACTTAGTTTTAAAAATATTTTCAAACTCCCGAAAATTTTGAGAGAAGTGCTTCCAAATGTTGAAACAAATATTCCGATTGAAACTATTTTCAAAATGGCGACATCCGCAGGAAAAATAAATACTGAAAACATTAATGCGATGACTCTTCCGGGACACGCCGAAAACGACGCCGAGGGAATCAGTTATTGGATTATGAACAAGGCTGAAGCCGACAAAATGATTGACGAGAATTTCAGATAAGACCGGACGGAAGTTTGGTCTTTTCTTTTTGGAGGAAAGATGAAAATAGATGTTAAAAATATCACGCTCGAAACAGATAGACTTATATTAAGAGCGTTCAAAATTGAAGATTTAGAGAATTTCTTCGAATATGCAAGAGTGCCGGGAGTGGGCGAAGCGGCGGGTTGGCTCCACCACAATACGATTGAGGACACGAAAAAAGTTGCGGAGATGTTTATAAAAGAGAAAAACATACTCTCGCTTGTCGACAAAGATACGGGAAAGATGATCGGCACATTGGGACTCCACGAGCCGGACGGCGCGATGACGGAACTCGTCTATGAAAAGTTTAAAAAGAAAGATATTGTCGAACTCGGTTTTGTGCTTTCAAAAGATTTTTGGGGCAGGGGAATAATGCCCGAAGCGGTTGATGTGGTTCTTAATTATCTTTTCGAAAACATCGGCGCAGAGTTTGTTATGGCAGGATATTTTAACGAAAACGTGCGCTCAATGAGAACTCAAGAAAAAGTCGGGATGAAAAAGTTCGCCGAAGGAATGGGCAAGGACGCACACAAAAAAGACATAGGCATTTCATTTACAGGGATAACAAAGGAGAAGTATTTTGATAGAACTACCGCGAGATGAGATTAAATCAGAGAGGATAATTTTAAGAAAATGGATTGATTCGGATTTGGAAGCGCTCTACGAATTTGGAAAAGTCGAAGGAGTCGGAGAAGCGGCGGGATGGCACCACTTTTTGTCGGAATATGACGCCCGAGATTTTCTTGAAATGTTCAAGAGCTTAAACACCGTGTTTTGCATTTACCATATCGGGGATGAAAAAGCAATCGGCACTCTCGATTTTATTGTGGACAAAGATTACTCCGACGGCAAAACCATGTGCATCGGCTACTCTCTTTCGAAGGACTATTGGGGAAGGGAGATTATGAAGGAAGCGATTGAAGCGGCGATTCCGTTTTTTAAATTCGAAAATATGTCGAGGCTTTCCGCAAATGTGTACTCGACAAATATGAACTCAATCAAACTTCTTAAAAAACTCGACTTTAAATTTATGTATGAGTTTGAAGACAAAGACGTGAACGGTCGACCGATTGTTGCAGAGAAATTTGTGAAAGAGATATAATTTGGCACGAAAAAAACTCGGCTGTGTTTTACCACAGACCGAGTTTTTATGTGTCTATTTTGCGGAAACTTTTCTTATTTCCTTATCAAGTTTTTTCCATTCGTCGAATTTTTTAACTACAGTTCCCGATAGAAGTACAAGACCGATCCAGTTCGGGATGACCATGAGCGCGTTGAAGAAGTCACTGAACATCCAAACTGTGTCTACCGGAATGATCGTTCCAAGAACTATTGCAACGAGAACCAAGATTCTGTACGGTGTGAGTGCTTTTTTACCGAAGAGATACGCAATGTTACTTTCGCCGAAGTAGTACCAACCGACGATTGTAGTGAACGCGAAGAATACGAGAGAAACAGCAAGAAACATGAGTCCCGCGTTTCCGAATGCGATTTCAAAGCCTTTTTGTGTGACTGCAACAGTTTGCAGACCGAGACCGGCGGAAACGTTGTGTGCGTCAGTGACAAGAATTATGAGAGCTGTTAAAGTACATATTAAAAGTGTGTCGACTACGACTCCTGCAATTGCGACAAGACCTTGGTTAACCGGGTGTGGAACTTCGGCAACTGCGTGTGCGTGCGGCGTTGAACCCATTCCGGCTTCGTTTGAGAAAAGTCCCCTTTGGAGTCCGAGTCGGATTGCTTTTTTCATCGAAACCCCGACAAGTCCGCCGAGAACGGCTTCACTTGAAAATGCTGCTGTAAAAATGCCTTTGAATACAGGGATGATTTGGTCATTGAATTTTACCAATATTACGATTCCGCCGACGATATAGATGAGAGCCATTATTGGAACAACGAGTTCCGCAAATCTTGAAATTCTCTCGATGCCGCCGATGACTATCATTCCGATCAAGACTGCAAGCACGAGTCCCGTTATGACAGGTGTTATGCCGAATCCGTTTTTAAGTGAAAGAGAAATTGAGTTTGATTGGACCATATTTCCGACGAGTCCCAAAGCAATAATTATAAAGATTGAGAACATGGCTGCAAGAATTTTGCCGAATTTTTTGTTTTTTAAACCGTTTGAAATGTAGTAAGCAGGGCCACCATAGACTGTGTCGCCCTTTTTCTCTCTGTAGGTTTGCGCAAGGACAGCTTCGGCAAAGATTGTGCTCATGCCGAGGATTCCTGAAACCCACATCCAAAATACGGCGCCCGGACCGCCGACCATAATTGCGCCGGCGACTCCTCCGATGTTACCGGTTCCGACTTGTGCCGCAATTGCCGTTGCAAGTGCTTGGAAAGGGCTGACTCCGGTATTGTCGTTCGGGTCTTTTTTCTTAAAGACTCCGCCGAAAGCTTCTTTAAAAGCTCTACCTAATTTTGAAATCTGAGGGAAACCAAGTCTTATTGTGTAGAGCACCCCGACTCCGAGAAGCATGTATGCTATAAGGTTGTCCCAAAGGAAACTTGTTATTTTTTGAATGATATCTATCATACCTAACCTCCATAAAGTATGTGAATTTTATAATGTAGCTAGCACTTTGATGATAATACACTAAAGTGAGAATATTTACGTTATACCTATACAGAATTCATATTCATAAATTATGTACAGGAGATTGATTGGGAGGAATCATCTCCCAATCTTTATTTGAGCTCGAGGCTCTTCCAATCATTGTATTTATTGACAACTATGTTCGACATAAACATTATTCCAATCCAGTTTGGAATGACCATGAGTGCATTCATAAGGTCGCTTATTGTCCAAAGTGCGTTGAAGTGTGTGACAGTTCCGAAGACAACCGCAAGCACAACCAAGATTTTATACGGCACTACCGCTTTTTTTCCGAAGAGATAGACGATGTTACTTTCGCCGTAGTAGTACCAGCCGAGCATTGTGGTGTATGCAAAGAAGAGAAGTAGAATTCCTAAGAATGCGGTTCCCGTGTCTCCAAGTGCAAGTTCGAATCCTTTTTGCGTTACGGCAATCGGGTTCATAGTAGCATCGAGCGCTGTGTGTGCGTTTGTTACAAGAATTATGAGTGCAGTGATTGTAGAAATTATGATTGTGTCGATAACAACGCTCACCATTGCAACGAGTCCTTGTTTTACAGGGTGGTCAACTTCTGCAATTGCGTTTGCTTGCGGTGTTGCACCCATGCCGGCTTCGTTTGAGAAAAGCCCCCTTTGAATTCCTAGTCTGACCGCTTCTTTGACGCTTATACCGATTGCACCGCCGAGTGCCGCTTGTGCGGAAAATGCAGATGTAAAAATCGATTTGAACGCCGGAAGGATTTCGCTACTGAATTTTGCAAGAATCACAATGCCGACTCCGATATAGATTAATATCATAACCGGAATGATGAGTTCAGCAACTTTTGAAATTCTCTTTATGCCGCCCGAAATTATTATTGCAACGAGTGCTGCAAGAACTATACCTGTGACAATCGGTTTTATGCCGAAGCCTTCGCTCATCGATGCGGAAATGGAGTTTGATTGAACCATGTTTCCGATAATGCCGAGCGAGATTACAATAAGGACGGCAAAGATTGAAGCGAGGATTTTTCCAAGCTTTTTATTTTTCATGCCTTTTGAAAGATAGTAAGCAGGGCCCCCGTAAACTTCGCCATCTTTCTTTTCTCTGTAGGTCTGAGCAAGCACAGCTTCTCCGAAAATCGTTCCCATGCCGAGGATTCCCGAGATCCACATCCAAAAGATAGCGCCCGGTCCTCCGACCATTATAGCACTTGCGATACCGCTTATGTTACCGGTTCCGATTTGCGCTGCAAGAGAAACTGCAAGAGCTTGGAAAGAAGTTACGTGGTCTTTTTCGCGACCGTCTTTTAAATATATATTTTTAAATGCCTCTTTAAAGCCTCTTCCCAATTTTGTGAATTGGGGAAAACCAAGCTTTACTGTGTAGTAAAGCCCGACGATTAAAAGTAGATAAACTACCATGTTGTCCCATAAAAGGTTTGAAATGGTTTTAATTGTATCTATCATGCCATACCTCCCTAAAATGATAAATCAAATAAAGTTAAAGCTTATTTCTCCATTCGTCATATTTTTTGACGACAACTCCCGAAAGTGCAACCAGACCTATGAGGTTCGGAATGACCATGAGCGCATTGAACAAGTCGCTGAAGAGCCAAACTGTTCCCACCGGTACAATTGTGCCGAGAGTAACAAACAATATTGCAACAATTCTGTAGACCGGAAGAGTTTTTCTTCCAAATAAGTAAACAACATTACTTTCACCGAAATAGTACCAACCGATTATGGTTGTGAATGCAAAGAATGCAAGTGCAATCGCAAGGAATATTGTGCCGGCGTTTCCGAAAGCGATATCAAAACCGAGTTGTGTGACTTCGACGGTTTCAAGACCGAGATTTGCCGATTCGATGTGAGCACCTGTAACCAAAATTACAAATGCGGTGAGTGTACAAATAAAAAATGTACCGATGATAACTCCAGCCATAGCTACAAAACCTTGGTTGACGGGATGTGGAACATCCGCAACGGCGTGAGCGTGCGGGGTGGAACCCATACCGGCTTCGTTGGAGAAAAGTCCCCTTTGAAGTCCGAGTCTCATTGCCGTCTTCATCGAAATACCGACCATGCCTCCAAGAACAGCTTTGCTCGAGAAAGCGGCGGTGAATATTGCTTTTATAACAGGGATGAATTGGTCGTGGAATTTTACGACGACTCCGATGCTTGCAAGAATATAAACAACCGCCATAACAGGAACTATTGTTTCCGCGATTTTTGATATTCTTTGAACTCCTCCGAGCACGATTAGACCTACAATAACTGCAAGCACAATGCCCGTGATGATTGGCGCGATTCCGAATCCGTTTTTAAGTGAAAGGGAAATCGAATTCGATTGAACCATATTGCCGACGAGCCCCAAAGCAATAATTATGAATATTGAAAAAAGTGTTGCTAATATTTTTCCGATTTTTTTATTTTTAAGTCCTTTTGAAAGATAGTATGCCGGTCCGCCGTATTGTTCGCCGTTTCGTTCTTCTCTATAGACTTGCGCAAGCACCGCTTCCGCAAATATTGTACTCATACCGAGAAGTCCTGAAATCCACATCCAAAACACCGCACCCGGTCCTCCGACCATTATTGCACTCGCAACGCCTCCGATGTTTCCGGTTCCGACTTGCGAAGCAACCGCAGTTGCCAAAGCTTGGAACGAACTGACTTCGCCTTCTTTCTTTTCGCCTTTTTTAAAAAGGTCTCCGAATGTTTCTTTAAAAATATTTGGTAAACGTGATATCTGTGGCAATCGCAGTCGAAGTGTGTAAAGAATTCCGACTGCAATAAGCATGTATGCAATCATGTTATCCCATAAAAAAGTAGTAAAATTTTCTATTATACCTATCATATAACCTCCTTTATACAATTAATTATAACATATTTAAATTTACCTGTAAACTGTTACTAAAACATACAATAAATTTATGCCCATTAAACAAACACACAAATAAAAAACCCGGCTATATAGTCGGGTCGAAAAGTGTTAAATCATATTCTCGAAGTTTCGGAATAATAAAATTTAAAACTACATATGCGTATAAAATTCCGCCGATACAGTCGGCGACGATATGTTGTTTTGTAGTCATTGTCGCAAGAATAATAAGTACCATTTGGACTTGGAAAAATTTTCCGACAAAGCCTTTGTTGTTTGTGTAATGATATGCGACTGTAGCGCACGCGACGTGTGAAGATGGAAAACCGTTATATGGATTGTCCATCTTATAGGTGAGCATGATGAGTTTTTCGTAAAAAGTTTTAGGAACAATTTCCTCTCTTATGCTCACGACACTCGGCAGCAAAATGAATGTTAGAATACATAGATATTTTACAATAAAGAGCGCCATTATATATTCGCGGTCGTATTTGTCGTTTTTTAAAAAGTACATTATTAAATAAAGTGTCGGATACCACGAATGGTAAATGAGAACCGTCCACGGCACCAGCTTTATTTGATCGTCGAGCCAGAAGCTTAAATCAATCGGATTTACCGGTTCGACATTTGTGAAGTTATACATCATTGCAAGGGTGAAAAAGAGTGCAATTAATTTGAAATTATCTTTGTGAATTTTTGTCAGGTTGTCTTTGTAAAATTGTTGTGTCAAAAAAATCCCTCAACATTTCTAAATAAATTTCCTTTGTTTTGTCATGATAGAGGTCGAAGCGTCCATCCTTTATGATTCTGAGCTCCGCGTTTTTTCCCATACTTGTGTAGAAGTCGACAAGCGCTTCCTGTTTTTTAATTCCACCGCCGACGATGTCTTTTTCTCCCACCACAAAAAGAAGCGGAAGTTCGTCCGGAATATATTTTTGCGCGTTTTCATCTTGAATTTTTTTCTTTGCAAAGAGAATAGAGCGCCACATTTCAACCGTCGGCACGCCTTTCATAAACGGATTTTTGTTTATCTTTTCCTCCTCGTATAAATCGGAGGTCATATAAGAAAACATCGAATTTTTTATAAAAGGTTTGTTCAAATCTTTGAGCGCCTTGTCGGCGATTTTTTTCGAGCGATAAGTTTCGCCCTTGTTTGAAATTAAAAAACTTAAAATTTGGCTGTATATATTATATCGAACGGTTCCGATATATTTCCCCGCCGAAACAAGTACAATTCCGTCAGTTTCGTGACCATATTTCAGCGCATATGTTCGAAGTAAATCGCTTCCGATTCCGTTTCCTATAAGAAAATTCGGCTTGTTTCTTTGACGCAAATACGAATTCAAAACGTGAATGTCGTCGGTCGCATTGTTCCAACCGTTAAATTCTCCCAAATACAGAGACTCCGAAGCGTTTTCAATTGCGCGCTTGTGTCCTCTCATATCCATGATAGCAGCGGACGCTCCCATTTTATTCAAATCTTCCATAAGGTCGAAATATCTGTCGCTGCTGTCAAAAAGTCCGTGAACTATTTGGACAGTAAATTTTTCGTCGTCAATTCTGCTGCAGTAGACGGGAATTTTGTGTCCGTCTGTTCCCTCCAAAAACAACGTCTCCATAATATTAAACATTCTCCTTTATTTTTAACAATATATATATTATAATATAGTATAGATTCATTCAATTGTCAACATTGGCGGTTGTTGTGCTTATTTTATCCAAATTCGGGTAAAAATAAATTAAGATTGGAGGTTTGAATTTTGAAGGACGATTTTTATTATGACGGACCTGATGACGAAATTATTGATGAAGACAGAATCGGCAAAACGCCGAACGACGATGCGCTTCTTTCATTTATTTTCGGAGTTGTGTCCATATTTCTTGTAATTTTTATGAGAAGCGGTATACTTGCCATAATTTTCGGAGCAATAGCATGGACGAGAGGAAACAAAGCCATGTCTGTCGACAGAAAAAATTCGGCGGCGCAAGTTGGAAAGACACTCGGGCTCATTGGAATAATATTGGGAACGATATTTTTTGTGACATGTATTTCGTGCGTTTCATGCCTCGGATGCAGAGGATACGGATATAGACCTATGAACGATATGATGAGAGAGTTTAGAGGCAGCTGGAGGTTTTAGTTTTGAAAATGTTTTTTAATGTGCTGGGAGCAAAGATCCCGGCATATGGTTTTTTTATAGCAATAGGGCTTTGTTTTATAATGCTCTATTTGAGATATCAGAAATATTATAAGGAGCTCGACTTCGACACGGCGCTTAGCGCAATGATTTATGCGCTTCTTGTCGGAGGAGCAGGAGCAAAAATTCTTTATTGGATTACGGACCCGTCAAGTTTTATGATACTTTTCGATTCGAATTATCCGTTTCTTCAAAGATTACAATACTCGTTTAGCGGGGGCATGGTCTTTTTGGGCGGACTTATTGGAGCCGGCATCGGAGTGGTGATGTTTTTAAAGAAATACAAACACATAAAACCGATGAAACTTTTGGATATATTTGCAATTTCAATGCCGATTTTGCAAATGTTCGGAAGAGTGGGTTGCTTTTTTGCGGGATGTTGCTACGGAAGGGCTTCGGACTCGTGCATTGCGGTTGAATTTCCAAAGGGCGGACTTGCACCGGCGGGCGTTTCGGTTTTACCGACACAGCTTTTCGGAGTTGTCGGAAATCTGATTATCGTCACGACACTTTTGATTTATTCCAAAAAGAATAAACGACCGGGCAGAATTTTCGGACTCTATTTAATTATGTATTCAATCGGAAGATTCATTTTGGAATTTTTCAGAGGTGACGAAATCAGAGGAATCTACGGAGCATTCTCAACGTCACAATGGCTCTCGATTCCGCTCTTTATACTTGGAATTGTTTTGTTTGTAAAAGCGAAGGAAGAAGTTTATGAAAAAAATATTGATTAGCACGGGCATGCTCTATGCTGAAGACGACAAATGGAACACGCTTGTACCGATTGCGTATAGCGAAGCGATAAGAAGAGCGGGCGGAGTTCCCGTGATTGTGCCGAATATTTTAGACTATGATTTAATTGATTCATATGTTGAGATGTGCGACGGATTTCTCTTTACGGGCGGCGTCGACATAAATCCGAGGATTTATAACGAAGAGATGATTCTTGAAACCAGGAAATATTCTTTTGAAAGGGACGAATTTGAATTAAAACTTTTGGAAAAAATCAGGGATATAAATAAACCGATTTTGGGAATTTGCAGAGGGATGCAGCTTATAAATTCGGTCTACGGCGGAAGTCTTTATCAGGATATGAAAACGGCGGGATTCAATTTAAATCACAACAATCCTCAAAATATTACGGACGGCACCCACTCGATTTCAATTGAAAAGGATTCGATTATGTTCGATATTTTCGGGGAAGAAACGATTGTAAACTCCTACCACCACCAGGCGATAAAGGATGTAGCGGACGGATTTAAAGTTACGTCCCGCGCAAAGGACGGCATTGTCGAGTCGATGGAATGGAAGGGCGAGAGATATATTCATCTCGTTCAATTTCATCCCGAAATGATGATCTATAGATACAAAGAGTTCGAAAAGATTTTTGAGGATTTTGTGAAAAGAGCATGAAGAATATACTTTTGACCGGAGCGAGCGGGGGAATCGGATACGCGATTGCGAGAAAATTTTTGGAAAATAGCGATGCGAAAATGATTCTTCAATACAATGCGCACGCCCAAAAAATTGAAAGTTTGAAGGAAGAGTTTCCATATAGAATTGATTCATACAAGGCGGACCTTTCGGATGAAAAGAGCGTTGTCGAGTTTTTAAAAGAAATCGACGACGCATATAAAAAACTCGACATCATAATTCACAGCGCCGGAATAAGCGTTGTTGACACGATTAACCACACGAAAGTCGAGGACATTTCAAAGATTATAAGTGTCAATTTGAAGTCGCCGATTTTAATCACACAAAAACTTGTGGGAAAGATGATTGAGAAAAAATCCGGAGTTATAATTTTCATATCTTCGATGTGGGGAATCACGGGGTCGTCGTGCGAGTCGGTTTACTCCGCAACAAAAGGCGGCATCATCGCTTTTTCAAACAGTCTCTCGAAAGAACTCGGACCGTCGAACATCAGAGTGAACAGCGTGAGTCCCGGTTTTATAAACACGGCGATGAACGACAATATAAAAGTGGAAGACAGAGACCTTTTCGTCTCGGAAATTCCGCTTCTAAGGGCGGGAGAGGCGACAGACGTTTCGAACGCGATTTATTTTCTTTGCAGCGACGAAGCTTCGTATATTTCGGGAGCGAATCTCAGAGTTGACGGCGGATATTTATAGAAGAAACTTTTATTATATGTAATTTTTATGCGGAAGAAAATTGAAAAATTTTTATGTGAATTTATATAATACGACTGATGAATTCAAAACATAAAAATAACAGGACTCGAAAGGGTCCTGTTTTTGTTTAGAATTTAAATCTTATATATTTTATTTTTACGCCGTTTTCTCTAAATCTTTCCTCATAGTGGCTGATGGGAGTTGTAGGCGGAGCGTCGTCCGATTTTTCGAGAATTATGCCGCCCACTTCTTCGATGTAGGAAAGAGTGTCCGCATAAAGTTCGTCGTCGTCGGTTCTAAAGTCGATTTCGCCGTCCGGTTTTAAAATATTTTTGTATTTTAAAAGCCTCGAGGGATAGCTTAGACGTCTGTTGTTTTGTCTGTTTTTCGGCCAAGGGTTCGGAAAGTGAATCGTGATTGAATCGATTTCGTTTTCCGCAAAAATATTTTCAACATGGTCGATTTCACGCGGAATGATTAACGCATTTTCCACTTTTGATTCCAAAAGTTCGTCGAGCGCATAAACCAAAACGCCGGCTTCCTTGTCCCAAAGCACATAATTTTTATCCTTGTTGTTTCGTGCAAGAGCAAGACAGTATCCGCCGCTTCCGCAACCTATATCAAGGTGAATCGGATTTTCATTGTTAAATTTTTCGCTCCAACGACCTTTGTTTTCCTCAGGCCAAAAGAACGCCTTGCCGCTGTCAAGTAGCGTGGGCACTGCCCACCATTTTTTTCTCATTCTCATAAAAAACACCTTATATATTTTAACATAAATATAGGAATAAATAAACCTGTGGGGATTTTGGATATGTGTTTATCATTTTAATACATTTGATTGGGAGTTTCAAAATGGGTTTAATTTAGCTCATTAAAAAGTAAATTAATATTAAGAATAAAACTTTAAATAGTGACGGGAATCACTCTTTATACGTAACTTGACTCACATATACTCAAAAGATTACGTTTTTTTATCATTATTTTATATAAAACTGTGTAATTTTTATGAAAGTGTGGTATAATGTATTTAGATGGGATGAGGTATCTCATTTCAAAATATAAAGGAGGAACAACTATGACATATCATATTACAGATGATTGCATCGCTTGCGGTCAATGTCAACCTGAATGCCCTGTAGACGCAATTTCAGAAGGCGACATTTACTCAATTGACGGTGAAAAGTGCATCGGATGCGGAAACTGTGCAGACGTTTGCCCAACAGGATCATGTGTACCTTGTGAATAGTAGGTACATACCGACGACACAAGTTGTCGTTAAACAGGAGCCTTTTTATAGGGCTCTTTTTTATTTTGTATGACGGGCATGTTCTAATGCTGGGGTGAAAATCCCCACAGAGCGTAGTTACCGACGAATCTAATAGCTACTTGCAAGTTTTAGATGGTGACATCTAGGAGAGAAGAACGGGTAGCGAAACCGTATGAAAAACTCCTGGCCCCAATCTTTGCAAACAAAAGTGTGGATACAATT
>QWBY01001213.1_pt1 | contig 16068 bp, 10 predicted proteins | sample 1972471 | NCBI WGS metagenome assembly QWBY01 (sample SAMN09866722, study PRJNA288562) | Human gut metagenome isolate term6_stool, whole genome shotgun sequencing... | reverse complement strand
CGAATAACAAAAACCCGCAGCGCGCGGCCTAACCATCGCCATAGTCGTGATCCCCCTCTCGAGGACCGCCTCCAAAAGCCCGATCGACGGAGTAATCCCTCCAACCTCGGTCAAAGAAACAAGCTCCACCTGATCCGCCCCCGCCTTCATCGCCGTAACCGCAGATTCCAATGAATCAACACAAACCTCAATAATCATAAAACACCTCTCTATTTACTAAGTCAAAATTGTATTTATATAAATTATAACATTCATAGTTTTATAAAACAATGTGAATATTAAAAAAGAGCGAAAAACTCTTCTCGCTCAAAACTCCGTCCCGAATACTGTATTCTTTTTGGGATAATTCTATTTACTTATAAAACTCTTAAATCATCTTTGTCTTCTATATATAACTTATTCATCTTAATCCTCTGAAATATCCCTAATCACCTCATATATCCATGATGGGACCGATTTAGCTTCATCCATTAAATCCGATATTTCTTCTTCACTTAAATACTCTCTAATCTTTTGAACAACTTCGCTATTTATATTTTCTTTTCCCAAAGACTTAATCGCCTGAATAACTGTCGCCGTCTTTAAAGACATATTGGCAATCTCTCCCGGATTTACCCTTTTAAACTCTAAAACCGTATCCCCAATTGTATATTTCTTATATCGTCCACTGGAAATATACTTATAATGAGTAGGTACTTGTGTTGACAAACCAATCAAATTTAAAGCTGTACTACTACACGGAGCAATATTCCAATTATATTTTCTTGCAATGGCAAATGCTAGCTCATGAATAGAAACCGCTTCATACTCTCCAATCAATTCACTGTATCTTGGATTATAATAAAATCCATCGATAACACGCTTAATTTTTCCTTCTTTAACCATTCTATTTAATATCTTTCTGACAGTTTCATAAGAAGCAATGTCTAAAAAGTCATTAGCAAAAAATACTTTATGTGAGTCAAAATCATTTATTTTATCTGATATTTTTTCTGTGTATGAACTCATTACAATTCTCCTTTGTCCCAAATATCATATCATATCCGGGACAAAAATTCAATTGAACCTAAATTGAGTGCCATACAAAAAATCGTCATCTTCTTTAAAACTTTCAACATCGTGTCCCATTTTCCTTTAACTGCCCCTCAAATTAAAAGCAGAAGAATTTTATATGAACTAATTTTTTATTCTTTTTGTGCCGTAAAAACATCCTCACTAAACATATTTTCAAACTCTACTTTTAGATCCGCCCCCACCCTTATCGCCGTAACCGCAGATTCCAATGAATCTACACAAACCTCAATAATCATAAAACACCTCTATATTTTGAATTCAATTAAATTTTATATCTATATAAATTCTTTCAAATTTATATTTTTAGTTTTAATAATAATTTCTTTATTACATAATTAGTATCAGCTTTCGCTTTTGTAATTATATAATCATAAGTTGGCTGCTCATACTTTTTTATTTCTTCAGAAATTGATATAATATAGCTTTTTATATAAATATCTGAAGAGTCAGCTAACTTTACAAATTGTGACAATATTATTCGTTTATATTTTGAAAATTTCATTAACTCTAATAAAATTTCAATTGTATTAATTATTGTTTTATTATCATTGCTTCTAGTCCAATCAAAGCACTTCTGAATAATAATTTGTTCAATTTGAGGATCAGTTGAGTTGCAAGATCTTAAATAGTTTAGAAAATCTTTAGATGCGCTTCTATTCGATATAATATCATCGCCTATATCAGCTAATATACCCATTAAGTCAATAATAATATTTTCACCACAATTTTTATAAAGAAATAACGCAGATAATTGCAAGTTTATTATTGAATGATTAGAAAAAATAGTATTAGCAGATTCAATCGACTTCTTATTATCAATAATACTATTAACTACAGTCATATTGCGTTCTTTAATATTTTTATCAGCCTCAATTAAGTAACTCATTAATCTTAAAGCACCTAGCTTTTCGTCAATTTCTCTATTTTTAGAAATTATTGATTTATATGCATTTTCAAACATTTGATCTTTCAAATTAGCTGGAATTGTTTCTCTTTTAATATTTACTATTTCTAGTAATGTATCAAACTTATTTGCGGAGTTTAATGCTATGCTATTATTACTAGCATTATTCTCCTTATCAATTAAATTCAATAATTCTTTAATAACATCGACTACCCCATCATTATCACCATACGAATTATCTAAGCAATAAAAAGAATAAAAATCTGGCATTTTATTAGAAATAATATTTTTTAGTTCTTTGTCAAATTCCTCTGATTTCTTCCCTAGATATACAAGAGATTCTTTAAATTCATTTTTAAAAATAATTCTATCATTGTTATTAATCATATCTTTGATTATGTCAAATAACTCATTCTTATTTTCTTTATCACAATCATTAATATCTAAATTTTTAATCAAATAAAATACATCTTTACTAATATTAAATTTATTTTGATTAATATATTTAACAATTATTTCTATTAAATCGTTCTGAGGTATTCTAAAATAGCTGTTCTTTAGCATAGAAAATATAGATGTTTCTAAGTCTGCCTTCAACGTTCCATCTATAAAATTATTTATAATCTCTTTCAAGTATCCCCAGCATGATATAAAATCATCGTCACTCAAATAGTAACAAGTAATGGAAAAAGCATCCATAAATTTCAATAATCTTCTTTCTAATATTGGTTCGGATTCTTGAAATTTATAAATTTCAATGGCATCGACTGAATCCATTTTTATATATTCATCATGAAAATAATTAAAAATATTTCTTGTATTATCGTAATCATCCGACGATATTGAAAGTTTTATCAAACTTTTTAATATATTCCAATCCCTATATTTAGAGGCAAGGTAAAAACATACTTTTTTTAAGTTATTAAATACTAACTCTAAATATGTTATTGACCCATTTACTAGAGCAAAAATAAAATATGAAGATATTTTATGAATAATTAGAGAATCGTTTGATCCTATAACTTTCGTATCTGGAGATTTAGTTTTTTCATCAATAAACTTATTTGATATATCTTCAAATAACTCACTTTCTATCCTGTCCATTATAGGATTATACACTTTATTATCAGGATTATTAATTCCTTCTTGAGATTCCATGAAGTCATTAATATTTCCTTCAATGAAATTAAAAATATTTTTTTGATTTTTTAAATCCAATGATATATCATTAACTAACCAATCACACTGCAACTTTTTTGCTAAATGTAATGCTTCTTTTAAAGTACTTATACATAAAGATACATTCCCCTTATAAAAATATTTTAATGCATCATATCTTTTACTTATTATTTCAAGCTCTTTTTCATCTTTGTTTTCTTTAATTTTGTTTAACAATCTTTTAAAATCAAAAGAATCTACGCTTTTAGAATTAAATAAAATAGATAAAAATTCTGCACAAATTGAATCTATTTCACTTGATTCACTTATCTGATCAATTTCTTGATTAAAAATTAATTTCTCCAAAAAATTGTTACACATTTTAGTGTTTGTAAATATTCTATTATTATAATTTAAATTTTTAATCTTCGCAGACTCCGTTTTTAATTCAGCAAAATCAGTATCTTTCAAACTCTCTTTAGGTTTCACAAGTTTATCTCTGCAATACATTCTATATATTACCGTTATATCTTGTAATAAATCATCTATAGATTGCCTTGGTATTTCTGAAAATTTATCGATCGTACATGTTTTAGGCGAATTAGGTATTCGTAATGAAATTTCTAGTGGGGTTTTATCTTCACTATATTCAGAACAAAAATAGTAAATTGATTTTATTTTATTTTTATTAGCAGCATCTATTTCTTTTTGGACTCCGCTACTGACACCGTCCTCATTTTCTATAATAAAAATACATACATCACTATCCTCAAGTTCATTAATATAACTATCTTCAGCCGATAGGCTACTTGCACCACTTTTTTCAAAAAGATATGCATTTGCAATTCCCGTAGCATCAATCTTTTCTTTTAATTGCTCTCTGATTTCTTCATATTTTTTACTACCACTATTTTTACAAATAGAACTTATAAAAACATTTATTTTTCTCAATTCACCCAATTGATTATCTCCTTATTAATCTTGATTTATTTGTTATATGTTTGAAATTTATACTATTAAGTTCAATCGTGTCCCCCCCAACCTCAGTCAAAGAAACAAGCTCCACCTGATCCGCCCCCGCCTTCATCGCCGTAACCGCAGATTCCAATGAATCTACACAAACCTCAATAATCATAAAACACCTCTCTATTTATTAATCCAAAATTGTAAAACAGATAATCTAATCATCTTCTTGATTGCTTTCATAGTAATCCAAAGGCAGTTCCGACAATTTCTTCTTTGCTTGTCTCCACCCCGGATAAAACCCATCAACAAGTTCCCGGAATCTGTTTGTGTGGTTCCTTTCAATCAAATGAACCAATTCATGAGTTACAACATACTCCAAACATTCAAAGGGTTTCTTAACCAGCTGAAGATTTATCCAAATCCTTCTACTTTCAATATTGCAAGTTCCCCATTTTGTCTTCATATTTTTTACCCTGTATTCATCTGCTTTAATTTCGGTGTTTTGCTCGCATTTTTTCGAAACTATTTCAAGATTTCTTTTAAGCTCAGTTCTATACCACTCAGTTAGAATTGATTCTCTCTTTTTTTCATCCGTACCGTCAGGCACTTTCAAAACAATTCTTTCCGGATTTTTTATGACCTCTGATTTTTTATTGCCGTATTTAACTTCCAACATATAAGGCTTGCCCCATAAATAATGCGCTTCGCCCGAAACATATTCCCTTTTTGTCTGTCTCGGTTGATTTTTAAAATCATTTTGAATCATGCTGATTTGTGGCATCTTCTTTAATACAAAATTTCTGATTTCTTCATCTCTACACATAATCGGAGCACTCACCTTTATATTTCCGTCAGGCGGTACTATTCGAAGATAAATATTCTTGAGATTGCTCTTCTTTGAAATTTTTACCTCTTGACCGCCGATTATTTCATTAAAAACCACGATAATCACCCTGCCTCTTTGCAAGTTCGAAAAGCTCTTCCGTCAAACGATGAGCTTCCTCTCCTTCGTAACCATATTTAATTACATTCTCATAAATGGCTTTTAAAACCTTGTTTTCCTTTTGTTTCTGTCCTACCCACTCCGCCTCTGTAGACGTTCGAATTGCATTGTCAATATCGTAGATAGATTTTAGTTCAATAGGTTGTACAAAACCTTCTCCAAATTTATTTACACAATCATAAATTGCCATTTTTGCAGCATTGTCCTTGAGTTCTTCCGGATAATCGTCACTATTCTCCGGATGTTCAATCTTATCTGCTAAATCTTCTATCAATTTAAGATATTCCTTATAATTTATCACACCCATCTTTCTTTTTGATATAACATCTTCAAGCATAGAAGAAAGATTTCCATAATATACCTTATTCGACGAAGTTCTAATCTTAATTTCTTCAGCTATATTTCTCTCAATTACTTCAGATTTTGCACCGGCATCTTTTGTCAAATCAATTAAATCATCATCTGAATTATGATTTGCCAAAATATCGATAATAGACATATCGTTTAATGTACTTATAATTTTGCTGTCCTTAGCATCTACATAAGTATCCAAAATATATCTCATATTCGCTTCGTACGGTTTTAAATCAATATAATCGCAACTTGCTTGTTTAATCATCGCTTTTGTCTTGTTGTAGTCGGAAATTTCTCGTCTTATAACTTCTACGTCTTTTTCGCTATATCCGAAATCTAAAACAAGCTTGTCACAGCAATTTGCAAATGAAGAGGTGTAGGCTGAAACTAAAGAGTATAAAACATCTCTTCGTCCCACATAAGTCTTCTCTTCTTCCTCATTCACATCGTCATCAAAAGTTAATTTACCACAGAAGAAATCAATAACTTCGGTATCTGTCGGGTCGCCGTTTATACCTCCAAACAAATCTTCCAAAGAATTTCTTGCTCCAACCATCTTCGCCTTGGCTTCTTCATAACGGTTCTTTATTAAACCTTCAACATCCTCTTCGTCGTAGTCCTCAAAAGCTCCGTTCGTATAATCAATGACTGCATCTTCAACATTTTTAAATAAATCCTTGTAGTCAATAATGTAACCATAATCCTTGTCATCATCGTCCGGACGGTTTACTCTACAAATTGCTTGAAACAAATCATGGTCTCTCATGGATTTGTCTATATAAAGATAGGTTGCGCTCGGAGCATCGAACCCTGTCAAAAGCTTGTCCACAACAATCAAAAGCTTCATATTTGCAGGTTCTTCTATAAACATTCTCTTGGCTTCCTTTTCGAATTCATACGTACTCTTGCCGTTTAACATCCTCTCGTAAATAGTCTTTTTGTATTCACTTTCGCTCTCTTCGTTTAAATCTGAAGTCGAAGTTCTGACGCTTGCAGCTGTCGGTTCATAAGAAGTAATAACTGCACACTTTTTAAATCCCGCACTTTGAAAAATTTCCCAATATTTGCATGCTTGTAAAATATCACCTGCAACAAGCATAGCTGTTCCGCGGTCATTTGCCAAGCGAGGTCTCTTTTCCATATCAATAATGATATCAGCTGCAATCTTCTCAAGTCTCTTCTTCGAAGAATAAAGCTTGTTTAAAGAAGCCCAAGACGCTTTAAGCTTGTTCTTTGCAAAATCAGTCAAACTCTCTGTCTTCTTTTCAAACCAAAAATCAACATTCTTACTGTTTGTAAAATCCTGATCAACGTCTCTCGCCTCATACATTAAATCGAGAACTACTCCGTCCCTAACGCCTTGGTCGTACTTGTAAGTGTGAATATAATCCCCAAATACTTCCCTACTCGTTTTTTTGTCCTTCTTTAAAAGAGGCGTTCCTGTAAAACCGATAATTGTCGCATTCGGCATAATAGTTTTTACCGCCTTGTGAAGTTTGCCCGAATTTGTCCTGTGGCACTCGTCAATAAAAGCAACAATATTTCCCTTTGCTTCAAAACCGTCGCCCAAACTTCTTTCGATTTCCTTCACATACAAATCCAAATCCGCTTGCTTTCCGGCATTGTGTCCATACTTGTGAATCAACGAACATATAATCGAGTGGTCATACGAATTTAATAAATTCCTTAAATGCTTTCCGGAAGTCGCCCTTGCAATTTTACAATCGACATCGATAAATAACTCCTCAATCTGTGAATCAAGCTCCTCCCTGTCTGTTATAATAACAACGCGACTGTTTTCGATATTTTCAATAATCCACTTTGTAAGCCAAACCATAATCAAAGACTTGCCGGAGCCTTGTGTGTTCCAAATTATTCCGCCTTCTCCTCTTTTTATATAAGCTCTTGCAGCTGTTGCAGCAAAAAATTGATTGTGTCGAGCAAGCTTTTTCTTTCCGGCATCGAAAATAACAAAATTATAAATCAAAGACAAAAATCTTTCTTTCTGACAAATAGATATAACTCCGTCTCTCAGACGATTCGATTCATGTGCCTGTAATTCTTTAATCCTTCTGCTTAAATCATCCTTTGCGTTCTCGTCTTCTCTCCAACGAAGATAAAACTTTTCGGGAGTATAAATCGTGCCATATTTGAGACCTTCCGACTCGTTTCCTGCAAAAATAAATTGAATTGTATTAAAAAATCTTTCGATATTTTCTCTCTTTTGATTTTGAAGATTCTGCCTTATCCCTTCTCCGATACTTACGCAAGACCTCTTTAACTCAAACACACCCAAAGCAATACCGTTTACATAAATGACCACATCCGGACGTTTAAAATTCTTATTGTTGTAGCTTAGAACCCTAACCTCTTGAGCTACAGCAAAATCATTGTTGTCGATATTTTCCCAATCGATAAGATTTACAGTTTGACGATTCATTTCGTCATCTTTTAAACCCTGCACGCCATATCTTAAAAGAGTGTAAAAAGCCATATTGTTTTTGTATAAACTTTCGGTTTGATTCATAGCGACCTTGTTCACCTCATTCAAAGCACCCTTGATGAGTTCAGATGAGTAGCCGCGTTTTTTAAGATTTCGGATTAAATCCTCTTCTCTTATAGATTTATTGTCGCCTTCTTCAAGATTTCCGATATATCTATATCCTAAATCCTCTTTTAAAATCTTGAGAACCCTTTCTTGTAATTTTATCTCCTTGTCCACATTCATGATTTGCCTCCTAAATCAATCTGACCCTTCCAGTCAAAAGATCATCCATAGCTCCGGCTTTTAAATTCTCGATTTTTGCTTTCTCTTTTTCTAGATCTTCTATCTCATCATCCATTGAAGTCAAAATTGTTGCAATAGCTTCTTGTTCTTTTATATCGGTCGGAATATAGAATGAAAATGTTTTTAAATCTTTTTGATATAAGTGTTTTATTGTTGACCCTGCAGATAATTCGTCTATAAATCTTTTAAATATTGAAGATCTAAATATCATAAATAAAAATATACTTTTTAATTTATCATTTGTTTTAAACACAAAAACTCCGCTATTTAATGTCGCTTTTTTATTTATAATTGGTACAATAGCTACTTTTCCAATTGTCCCGTCTTTAGTAACTAATACGTCTCCGCTCGTCACTTGTATGTTTATATCTAAGTCAAATCTTTCTTTTGTAACATAATTTATATTATCGAAAGATATCGTTCCGTTTTCAAAATCAGTACCACTTATTAAATAAGAATATCCAGACTCTAAATATTCATCTTTTTTTAGCCCTTGCCAGCCTATTCTAGCTTTTGGAGTAATAACATCATTAAAACTAACTTCTTCCCACTCACCATTAAATCCTTCCAATCTTCTCTTTCCACTCATTAAATCTTCCAAAGCTCCGTCACGAATCATCATCTTCTTTTCAATAAGTTTCTCAAGTTTTTCTATATGTTTATCAAAAATTGTGAGAGTATCGGCTATAGCTTTTTGTTCTTGTAAACTTGGCATTGAAAAACTAAACATATTTATTTGCTTTGGGGATATATTGGGCTGTGCTCCTGTGGTTAATATTGAATTTAAATAACTCTTAAAACTTTCTCCTCTAACTACATAAGACAGAAAGTAATAATTTATATTACCTGTTTTCTTAAAATATCCAACTCGTTGATTTTGGTAATAATAGGTATTACTTTTTGCTTTTAATAATGCAACTTTTCCTGTAGTTGCACCGGACATTGCTATAAGAGCAGAGTCATTAAATAGTTTAAAATCATTGTCATTTAATAAATTCTTATAATGTTCAAACTCTCTACCTATAGTTTCATTAGATAATATATTTGAAATTCTAACAATGGGAACTCCCTTTCTGGCATACATATTACTTTTAAATGCATACCCACCTCTTATGGGTGAAACTAAATTTATTGTTACCTCTTCCCAATCTTTCGGATAATCACTCATCTTTTTCACCGCCCTCAAGCCTATTTGTTTTAATAAATTCATCAAAATCGGAGTTGATTTCTTGAGTTTTATTGAATATGGAATATTCCACAATTGCTTTATCTTCCGCTTGTTTTTTGCTTACTTTCCCTTTTCCCGTCAGAATTTTATATCTTCTGAAATTCAAAAAATCATCAATCGAGTCGGAAAAATCTTCCATACTTAGGGGAATCTCATCCTCAATCAAATCCTCAACATAGTCAAAATATCCAGTAACAAGTCTCTCCAATTTTTTGATTTCTTTTTCGCTCAAATAATTCTTTGCTATAGTAACATCCGACTTTAAAATTCTTCCGTTAGGCGAGTTTTTCCATGTCGAAAGCCCCATATAATCCTTTGTTGCATCGCTTTTTTCATAAATAATCTCCGCTGCAGTTTTTCCTGTAATTGCATAGTGAAATTTATTTTGAACCATAGCATAAAAGGTTCTTGTAACATCTGAGTTTTTATCGTAGTCAAAGCTACATTCTGCAAAAATGTCAGTTATTTGTTGCCATATTCTTCTTTCACTTGCTCGAATGGATCTGACTCTTTCGAGTAATTCTCTGAAATAATCTTTTCCGAAAGCGGTTTTGCCTTGAGAGAGTCTTTCGTCGTCAAGCACAAATCCTTTTTTAATATATTCCGTCAAAACATTCGTCGCCCATATTCTGAAGTTTGTTGCTTTTTTTGAATTCACACGATATCCGACGGAAATTATTGCATCCAAATTATAAAACTTTGTCTTTTGCGATTGTGTTTTTCCTTCAATTGCTCCGTGTTTAGTGGTTATTTCCATAATGGAAACAACCATGTCTTCCTCCAGTTCACCTTCTTTGAAGATGTTGGAAAGATGCTTTGATATAGCCGGCACTCCCACTCCAAAAAGTTCCGCCATGGCTTTTTGGGAAAGCCAAATCGTTTCATCCTTTACAAAAACTTCAACTTTAACATCCGACAATTCGTTTTTGTACAGCAAAAATTCTATCTTTTGAGGATAGTCTACCATGTGTATCCCATCCTTTCCAGTGCTCTTTTTACATCATCTCTTGATTTTTCTGTTTCCGCTTCAAGTTCACCGAGTGTCTTTTCATATCTCTTTGAAATTTCCACAAGTTTTGATGCAATGCCGTTTATTTCTAAATCAAGCGCTTCATTGATATCGTTTTTGATTCTCTTCATCCATGTTTCTTCAATCAAAAGCTCTTTTATTTCGTCAATTGTTAATTCTCCGTATTTTTCTTCAACTTTTGCATCCAGCTCTTTAACTTTCTTTTTAAGAATTTTATTTTTCCCATCTTTTTTATCCATCAACTCTTTATATTCACAAAGTATTTCATATTCTTCTTGATAAAATTCCGGAATTTCCGCTTCTTGTTGAGCAATTTTAATAGCTGAATTTATTTTTGACTTGCCAAATTTTCCGTTGGCATTTCTCAATTCAAACTTTTCTAAATCTGCGTATGTCGAATATATATTCTCCATATTTTCTTGATTTTTCGAATCAAAATTTTCAAGCAAATTTGATAAGGCTTCAACATCTTGTGAAACTTTCTTTTCTTCCAAATATTTTAGCCTTCCGTTTAATGCAGATTTAGTTACATTGTCGCCGTTATCATTTAGCGCATCGATAAGTAAACCATCGTCGCCTGTGTTTTCTTCGAAAATATCATTCATATTTTCTTCAATCTCAAAAATTTCGAGATTTATAGATTCGATTTCGTCGACTTCGACTTTGAAATAATTTTCTTCAATAACAATTCGTGGAATTAAAAGCCCATCAAAAGACTTAAATTTTTTCAAATCGTCTACTTCAATTTCAACGCCTTGTTCGTCTTTAATTTTTTTCTTTCCGTATGTTCTTACAATTTCTCTTCCCGCTTCATATCCTGAAATCTTTATTATATAGACATCATCCTGAAATTTTTCGTTCCAGTAATTGAGAAGAAAATCATAAGCATCGTAGTTATCCAAAAGCTTAGAATTTTCATAAGCTTTAAGAATAGAAAAACCGAGTTCTCTTATGAAATATTTTGGATCCGTTTTATTGCCGATATTATATAATCTTCCTTCAACATCACTTTTCCATTTTTCAAAGAGTTCTACTCCCTCATTATTTAATTCATTTTGTATTTTTTTGTCCTCAAAAATAAGATCTTCAATTTCATCAGCAGTAACTTTCAAATTATAAACTTCTGAATTTTCTCTTTTTTCAAAAATCTCATCTTTTAAATCATTTGTTATGTCCCACAATTTGTTTACTGAATCAATGTCAATTTTCGGAATCCCACCATTTAAATGCGAACTTATATTTTGAGGTAAGTTTTTATTGATTTTATTTATATATCTCGGAACATTTAAATTACCATCATTCTTTTCAAGAATTTCTTTGTAGGTAATAAATCTCGAGTATCCTTCTATTTCTGTTTTATTTGTAAAAACTTGAACAATTTTTTCTATGTCTTGCTCACGAAGTCGATTTTTTTCTCCATCTTTTTTATAACCTTCGCTCGCATCAATCATAAAGAGTCCTTCTCTTGTATCTGCATTTTCTTTATCAATAACCAGTATACATGCAGGAATGCCCGTCCCGTAAAATAAATTCGAAGGAAGCCCGACAATTCCTTTTATATATTTTCTCTTTAGAATTTCTTTTCTTATTGATTCTTCAGCATTTCCTCTGAACAATACTCCGTGCGGTAGAATTATGCCTGCCTTTCCGGTGTCTTTTAAAGCTTTAAGTACATGCAAAAACCAAGCATAGTCCCCATTTTTTTTAGGTGGTATGCCGTATCCGTCAAACCTATGGTAAGTATCTGCATCAGTTTTTATTCCGCTGGTCCAGTCTTTATCAGAAAAAGGTGGATTCATAACAATAAAATCAAACTTTTTTAATTCTCCGAAAGAATCGGTGTAATATGGCGACGACAAAGTATTCGCACTATATATTTCTCCGGTACCTTTGTTATGGAGTATGAAGTTCATCTTTGCCAAGCCTGCCGTGTCCGGATATTTTTCTTGACCGAAGATTGAAACAATGGAGTCTCCGTTTGCGTTTACAGGAGCTTCATCCGCCGCTCTTATAAGTAAACTTCCGCTGCCTGCGGCGGGGTCGTGCAAAGTCCATTTTTTATTCGGATCGTTTTCAATCTCACCTATGCCGATCAATCTCGAAATAACTCTTGAAACTTCGCTCGGTGTGTAAAATTGTCCCTTACTCTTTCCTGAATCTTTTGCGAAATTCATCATAAAAAATTCATAAGCGTCACCGATAATGTCGTCACCGCCTGCTCTATTTTTCTTGAAGTCCAGCTTCGGGTTTTGAAATACCGCAATAAGACCTGAAACTCTATCAACCAGTTCTTTTCCTCTTCCAAGTTCTTCAGTATTATTAAAAGAAACGTCAGGAAGAGACCCTTTAAGATTGTTTATTTCAAGAAAATTTTGAATTATTTTATCGACTCTTTCCCCAACATCAGGCTTTCCTTTTGCCAGGATTAAATCATCAAACGAAGCACCTTCTGCAATTTCAAATTCTCCATAAATTTGTCCCTTGTATTTATCACTTACATATTTAAAAAACAAAAGCAAAAGCACATAGTCTTTATATTTTAAAGGTTCAACTCCACCTCTTAGTTTGTCTGCCGTTTCCCATAAAACTGAATATAATTCCGACTTTTTTACTGCCATAATTTTACATCTCCTCAATGCGAAAAAATTCTTTAAAATTTACTTAATATTTACTGAAAATTTATGTATGATTTATAAATCATTTTCGTTAATCTTATTATTGTTCCTATGACTTAATTATACCATATATTTCAAATATACAAAAATAATTTATTTATTCTTTACAATAAAATACTTGCAATATAACCTTTCGTAAAAAAGTATTCTTTTTATACTGTAATTATAAAGACAGTCTCTTTTGTTGATTAATTTTTATCCCCCACCAAAAAAGCGATGCACACCGCACCGCTTTTAAACTTTTCAATATTTATTCAAAAATAAACTCAACTATCTCATTCGCAATAATTTCATTTCTCCTATTTATTTCGTCCCCCGTCCATAGAGGTTTGTCATCCGTTTCAAATCTTTCAACAATTTTAACAGGCACGCAAAAAACACTGTCTCTATAGCCTTTCTTTTCTTTTACCGAAGATTTGAGTTTTGAGCTGAACCAATCGTTGCCCAATGCTCTATTTATATTTTCTTCGAGCAGGATTTTATTGCCGAGTTTGTTCACTGTATCCAAAAATTCTTCCAGCTCATTTAGCCCCGCATCTTTTCTTATTTGTTCGAGGTTTCTGCCGCTTCTTGGCATTATGTGTTCGATTTCATATTTTTCCGGCAATGTGAACTTTTGTCCATATTTTTTACATGTTATATATTCGTCAAGATATACAAGAGGGTTTTTTGTGTATTCCAAAACTACGGTTCGGATGTCGTCTTTCATCCAATTTTTTTTTATATGTTTTTTTATTTCATATTGAATTTTATCAAGCTCCACATTTTTATCTACAAGTTTTACATTAAGTCCGAACAAAAATGTTTTAAATTTCGCACTTGAAAATCCTGTATCAACAAGTTCAAGCAATACAAAAAGTTTGAGCAGATGTGTAAGAAAATCCGAAACCAATTTTTCACTGATTTCTTCAACTTCAAATCTATAGAGATATGAAATAAGATAGGTTTTGAGATTTTCATTGAATTTGAATGCGAGTTGTACGATTGAGTAATCTTTGATTCTATCCCAAATTTTAGCCAGTTTTAAAAATCTTGAGGTTAGTTTCAAGGGTTCTTCAATTAATTCCTTCTTAAGCTCGGTGTAGTATCTTCTAATTCCCGGCGTTGAGACGTCAACAGATTGCCCCTCCGAAATATATTCTTTGTCGACGGCACGTTTGATGTACATATATTCTTGAAGTATTCCGTCGATATTTATCACGTTTTTCTCTCCCAGTTCTGAAACGATTTTTTTGAGCTCCGACCAGTTGTTATTGAAGTCATCTCGTTCTTCCGCGGAATTCGAGTAAAGCTGAGCCGAGATTATATCCGCATCCAAAAGAGGCATGCCGGACGAGTTCAATGAGTTGAACATATTTATTGCCTGTTCGACATTCCAACTTCTTATTTCAATAATTTCCGTTTTATCCAAAATGTAATTCGCAAATATGTTCAGATTATCCGGCGACAGATTTTTTAATTTATTATAGAAAAATTTAAAATTTCTAAAATAATTTGTGTACTTATTGTCCTTTTGCTTGTACTTAATTTTTTGAACTTTCTTTTCCGCTTCTTCATATGTAGCTGAATTTAATATAATGCCAAGTTCATCTTTGTACAACTCATTTATGGATAAGTTGGTGAGAAGATTTTCTTTATCATGTTGATAGAAGTCTTCCAGGATATCATAGACTTCTTCATCCTCTACTTTATACAAAATTTTTAACACTTGATCTCTTTTCATCTCAAGAGTTCTTTTCATTTTCTCAGGATTTTCATAACTTTTATTTTCAGCAATTGCATCATTTAAACAAATCAAAAGAGCCTTAAAAAGCAATATGAAAGTCGTCGTTCTTTGCTGTCCGTCAATCAAGCTTAGCTTTTTATCATCATCTTCACAGCTTATAATTATTGTCCCGAAAAAATATGGATCATTTGCTCCTGTAATTATAAAATCTTCTATATCTTGCCACAACTTGTCGCATTGCTTGACTTCCCATGAATATGCCCTTTGATATTCCGGAATTGCAAATTCTGTTCCCTTCTCCAGTTTTAAATATTCGCCAATCTTTTTCAAAGCAGGTTCGATTTTCTTTGCCATTTGTCCCTCCTAAACACTTTTTATTTTGAATTTATATATGTCCTTAATGTTCTAAAGGTCATCTTGATTCGATTATATCACAAATTTATAATATAAAAAAGAAGTCTCCCCACCAAAAAAGCGATGCCCTGCCGCACCGCTTTTATATATTTATTCGTTTTTTAAAGTTCTTTTAGGTTTTTAACCCAACCATCTCATTATTTTATGCAAAGAATTTTTCCATGTCTTCATCGGCGGTTGTTCTTTGTGCTATGCCGAAGTTTTCTACAAGTACGTTCACGACGTTTTCGCTCAAGAATGCCGGAAGCGTCGGTCCGAGATGGATGTTTTTTATGCCGAGTGAAAGAAGTGCAAGGAGCACTATTACAGCTTTTTGCTCATACCATGCGATGTTGTAGATTATCGGAAGTTCGTTTATGTCGTCAAGTCCGAATGCATCTTTTAAAGCAAGTGCAATCATCGCCAAGCTGTATGAGTCGTTGCATTGTCCCGCATCCAATACTCTTGGAATTCCCCCTATGTCGCCGAGGGCGAGTTTGTTGTAGCGATATTTTGCACAACCTGCTGTCAATATTACGGTGTCTTTCGGGAGTTTTTCCGCGAATTCCGTGTAGTAGTTTCTTTCTTTGTGTCTTCCGTCGCATCCGCCCATTACTACGAATTTTTTTATAGCGCCTGTTTTTACCGCGTCTATGATTTTATCTTTTAGAGCGAGCACTTGGTTGTGGGCAAATCCGCCGACAATTGTGCCTGTTTCAATTTCTGTCGGAGGCTCACATGTTTTTGCTTGTTCAATCAAAGCCGAGAA
>QWBY01002079.1_pt1 | contig 16080 bp, 9 predicted proteins | sample 1972471 | NCBI WGS metagenome assembly QWBY01 (sample SAMN09866722, study PRJNA288562) | Human gut metagenome isolate term6_stool, whole genome shotgun sequencing... | reverse complement strand
AGGACGATATAGTGCAGTAATTAGAACGATCAGTGGCGTGTATTCAAAAGAATCAGGACATGACAAGCAGCTGGAGTATGCTAAGCAGCTTGCTGCGGAGTTTGCACAGCGTGAGGGGCGTCAGCCTCGTATTATGATTGCCAAGATGGGACAAGACGGTCACGACCGTGGTGCTAAGGTGGTAGCCACTGGCTATGCCGACTGCGGCTTTGATGTCGATATGGGTCCTCTCTTCCAGACTCCTGAGGAGAGTGCTCGTCAGGCTGTCGAGAACGACGTCAACATCCTAGGTGTCAGCTCACTGGCAGCAGGACACAAGACGCTCATCCCGCAGGTCATCGAGGAGCTACGCAAGCTCGGACGTCCTGACATCATCGTCACCGCTGGCGGTGTCATCCCAGCGCAAGACTACGACTTCCTCTACAAGGCAGGCGTCGCAGCTATCTTCGGCCCAGGTACACCTGTCGCCTACTCAGCTGCTAAGTGCCTCGAGATACTTCTCGGCAAGGAAGCATAATACGGCGACAAGATAGTCACCATACGAGACTAATGCATCGTCACTAGTCTCCTCATCAATCGAGTAGGAGGTAAACACTAATCATAGGCGTTTACCTCCTACTTCCTTTTTATTCCTAATCCTCAACACAGACTTTTTCAAACAAACAGACTTTGTCAAACAAAATATCGATTTTGCAAACTGCTGTTCCAAAGGAACATTGTACCTTTGCGCCAAGAGATGCATAAAAGAAACGTTCTCATTCTCATGCGATCACGCATTCATCACAATAATATATTGTTACTGCTCGTTGGCATGCTCTTCGTCGTAGTGGCTACGACGAGTTGTGGCCGCTCCCCTCTAGAGGGGAGTGATGAGGAGTTGACACTCCTCATCAGGTTTTCGCCTATACACCCCTTTCGCACTATAGAAGATCGCGCCCAGCAGGACGCCTACGAGGTAGGCGCTTACAACCCCATCACACTTTTCTTCTACAATGCTGCGGGCGAACCCACCGAGCCTTATCGTGTCGAGCTCAAGAGCAAAAAAGATATAAATAACGCGATGGGTGATGGCTACAAGATCAAGGTGCGCCAGTCCGTTGCCGGTGTCTTGAAGCCCGACAACCTCAATACACTATCTATATATGACTTGCAGGACCTAGGTGGGGCTGAAGATGCAACCAAAAGCTTCCTACACAGCGTCCCTTACGTAGCTCCAAAGACACCCGTAAAGGCTCTCTCATCAAACAAGCTCACCGTAGAGCTTAAGCCAGTGCCCAACGTAGCACGACTAGAGATCTCTGGTAATATAACTATACCCACAGAGTCGAAAAAAGCAATCGCTGATGACATCGTTGCCAAGAGGATGAAGGTCTATCCTGATGAAGGCTACTCGTACGTAGCCAGCCCTTGCGAACTCCCGATACGCTATATAACGGACTTCACCATACGAGGCATCTACATCAATAATTATAAGAAGACGCCCAATGCCGCCAACAAGGATCGTGACTCCTTAACTGCTGACAAATATGATCTGATCCATAAAGTTTGGACAGGGCACAACGAGCATATGCACACCCTCTTTGATGCCCTAGGAGGTGCCAAAGATTATACTAAGCGGATGACCGCTGGCAAGGTAGACGCTTATCAGATCTACCCAGGCTCTGCTACAGATCCCGAGGCGCTAGATCATATCATTGTAGAGGTCGAGTATACGCTACACACCCGTGTCGGTTACTTCGACGCAATGGTTTACAATAAGGATAAAGGCGACTACGTCTACGCCTGTTCGCGTGTCGAAGAGAAGACTATACAGACACTCAGACGCTTCATCACCATACGCAAGTTTCTCGTCACCGAGGGCGGTGCCGACAAGTCGCTCGTAGCCTTTGACCCAGGTAAGATATATCGTATCGACCTCAAGTACCTCAATCCGCTCTTCTCGATGAATACCGAGCCCGGTGTTACGACGATAGACGGTAGTACCGTGATCATACCACGCCGCGAGCGTACCGATGAGCGACCTGAGGAAGCCTCCGCAGCGGTACATGTTGACGTCTCCGGCTGGACACATATTAATATAGACACCGAACTAGAGTAAACAAAGAACCAAACGAAATGAAGAACGAAATGTAGGGGCGGACCTGCGTGTCCGCCCATATGGCAAACAACGCTCTGACGAGAACGGGCGGACACATAGGTCCGCCCCTACAAATCGCTACTTCTCCCACCAACTAGACAAATCATCAAACAGAATATTCACTTTAATCAACTAATCAAACTTTATGAAGTACATGAAGATGGCCGCCATCGCCCTGATGGCACTAGCGCTCTTCTCTTGTAAGAAGGATGAGCCAAAGAATGAGGTTGCACAACTGAGCATCCGTATCAACGATGCTGAGCTGCGTGCTATGATGGATCCAGCAAACACTGGCGATCAAACTTTCATCACGAAGGACGTTGTCCTAACACTAGACGATGGTACTCAAATCACGCTAACCGATGAAGAGATCGAAAAAGCTAAGAGTGCCGATGGCTATAAGAGGCCTGTTACAGAGGTCGTCAAGACCGTCTCTCTCGTAGCTAACGGTAAAATCACAAATACCACAGACATCACGACCCTGCAGGACAAGAAGATTAAAACGGAGGTTCCTCTGTCTGCTCCCGCTAAAAATGTTACGACAACTGTAAAGGATGGTATGACGACTTACTTTGTCGAGCTGAGTCCCGTTCCTGCTGTTGCTCGTCTAGAGGTTGCTGGTAAGATCAAAGGTCAAGAGAATGCGACTACTCACAAGAACGCCTTCAAGGACATCTCTGTAGAGCAAGTCTTTGTCAACAACTATCTCTCTACCATCGCTGGTGCTCGCTATATGTGCGTAACCAATGGTGAGAATGGCTTTGCTGCAGCTCCTGCTCCTCAGCCTCAGACTCAGATGAACGATGCAATCGCAGCTGATGTTAAGGCTGCTTTTGAGGGTAAGACCAAGGTTGCTGGTTACTACCTCTTCCCAAAGAAGACTAGTGAGTCAGCTTCAGCTCCTAACTATTTCGATCACGTCATCCTCAAGATCAAGATTACTTACACGCCTGAAGCTCTAGCTGCTGATCCTACTCTTGCTCAGAGGACTGACCGCTACGTCACCATCGCTCGCTTTATGAAGGACGCTACGGGTGATCTCGATAGTGGTTTCCTAGCTGGTATGATCTACAAGCTTGACCTCAAGGAGCTCAACAAGAACTTCAATACTAAAGAGGATGGTACGCCCGATCCTGACAACCCTGACACTCCAGATCCAGAGCCAACTGCAAGCAAGCAGCTCGTTGTCAAGGTTAATCCTTTCACTTGGACCGCTCAGAACATCAAGCCTGACATCAACGGTGGTTACAAGAAGTAATCACGCCTAAGGCGGAGACTTAACGTATGTCTCCAAGCATAGTATCGCGGCGTGGCTCTCGCTCCACAGCGGGCGGAGCCACGCTAGCGACACTACCTTCACTACTCACTACCTTCACTAGAAGCACTAGAGATTCACAAGAGACGAGACCCACTAGAGAAGCTCTAATCTCTAACTTCTATTCATCCCAGCTCCGCTACCTCCAATGGCAAAGAAAGTACTACTACTTCCCCTCACGGTGCTACTCATGGCGCTACTCTCCTCATGCGTTTATGAGGATCTGAGCAAGTGTCCCGAGCCACGACTGCGCTTCGTCTACAATGCAGACGGCAGCGAAAACGTCGTACCCAACTATATACGGGATGGACAGCTATACATATATGATGAGTCTGGAGCGGTATGCTATACGCAGCGACTCACACGTCGAGACCTAGCCGAGGGGATTCAGCTGCCCGTCTTGACATTCGCTCAGTACCGAGTTATCGCTTGGGGCAACGTCTCCGACCACTCGCAGATAGCTCACTCCGACAGACTCGCGGAGGCAGACATCACAGCCTTGCCTGACGACAAAGGCATCTACCGAGGCACCGACTCACTCTACCGTGCTGAGCTTTTGCTCGACCTGCGCAACACACTGCAAGGCGAGTACACCGTACCCTTCTCATCGGCTCATATAGGGCTAGATGTAGTCATCAAGGGTTATGACACATTCCACCCCGGTGCAGGGGCGCCACAGGTAGAGATCCTATCGGGCGGTACGCACTACACCTTCGTCGAGCACCCCGCTGGCATACCTTTGCCCGATGCTCACAAACCATTCGTCCCCTATATGGGGCACTCCGAGCGTGACGACATGTATCGCGCACGCTTCGACCTCTTCCGCTTCACCGATGCCGAGGCGCCCGTGCTGCGACTCACCGACAGCCAGACCGGCAAAGAGATACGACGCATTGCACTCACCGACTACCTCAAGAGCCAAGGCATCTCCTTCGACAAGCTTCAAGAGGCCAACCTCCCCCTACTGATTACCTTCACAGGCGCACTAGATATAACGATTAACCCATTCGTATGGGGTAGCATCAACATCCGTCCTGACAAATATAAATAGAGAAATTAGAGATTAGAAGTTAGAGATTAGAGAGACGAGTAACCCTTTGTCCGTTGCATCAAAGCAAAACGAGTAACCCTTTGTAGGGGCGGACCTATGTGTCCGCCCGTCCCCGTTGAAGCACTGTATGCCTTGTGGGCGGACACGCAGGTCCGCCCCTACAGCGGGTTACACGATCCCTCCTCCCCAATTCGCAAAAAACACAATAGCTATATGACACGTCTGACTACATATACCATTCATATCATTAGCGGCTTGCTGCTCGCTCTGCTCACCGCAGGGTGCGTCGCCGACCGCAACGTGAGCGACTGCATCACTGAGGGCGATGAGGTCGAGCTCGAGTTCGCACTCAAAGTGCCAGCACTAGAGACCTCCCTCCGTCAGCTCACCCTACAGCAGGAGAGCGAAGTCAAAAGCGTACGAGTATTAGTCTTCAACACCAAAGACGCTTCAGACAATGACCTCGCCGAGGATCAGGAGACCTTTGCCTACGAGGCACAAGTCACCACGACCAACTTGACACCCGATGCTGAGGGCGTCACGCGTATCGTCTGTAAGCTCCTAGCTGCGGAGAAGCCGATGCGCATCGTCTGTATCGCCAACCACAACGTTCCCGATGGCATTCTCACCGTGGGCACTGCCAAGAAGACCATTCTTGAGAACAATGATGGAATGAAGAAGCCCTTCACACAGCAAGGCTGGAAGACCGACGGCTCGCAACCCATCCCTATGTGGGGTGAGAGCGACAAGCAGCCCGTCAAACCCACCACCAAGTTCAACAGCTGCACCAAGCTCGCTTATGGTAATGCCACTCAGAACAGAAACAACGATGGGGTCATCCACCTCGTTCGTGCGCTAGCTCGTGTCGACGTCGGCGTCAACTTTGAAGCGGATCCCTCCAGCGAGAAGCCCGTTGCAGGTGGCACAGACTTCAAGATCATGTCGGTACGCGTCTACCGCTACGCCACCTCTATGTACGTAGCAGGTACGCAGGAGACCGCTTTCAACTTTGACAATGGGCGTCGCAACGCACTGCCCCATACACCCGCTGATGTCGCCACTGCTGCCGATGCTAATCCGCTCGTCTTCACCGCTGCCGCAAAAGATGCCAAGAGTTATGTACGTAACATCTACATCCCCGAGATTGAGAACAAGACCAAGACAAAGGCTCAGCGCATCTGCCTCGTCATCGGTGGAGACTATAATAAGAGTGGCAAGCAGACTTACTACCGTGTCGACTTCATACGTACTGAGGAAGACGCTTCTGGCAAGAAGACCACCGAGCAGCTAGACATCTTGCGTAACTACCGCTACCGCTTCAACATCACCAAGGTAGCTGGTCCTGGTACAAACAGCCCCGAGGAGGCGCTCATCACCGAGCCGGTCAACATCGCTTACGACTGTCTCGTATGGGACGATGCCGACATCGACAAGATCGTTTACGACGGACAGTACTACCTAGCGGTCTCCAAGGATAAGTTCGATTTTGGTAGGAGTGAGGGCAACGAACCCTTTACCGTGCGTACCAACTGGCCCGAGGGCTACAAGATCGTCGACAAGGACGGCAAGGAGTGGCCTAAGGCTGCCACAGATCTGCAGGGTACTGACAAGTGGGCATACATCTCTCCCACGGGCAGTCAGAAGTTAGTCAACGAAGACATGACCAGTACGGTCAACGTCCTCGCCAACCCGGGTGCCCCTCGCACCATCGCTCCCACAGAGCTCTTCGTCCAGGCCGGTCGCATCAAGTGGCCCCTCAAAATCAACCAATCCAATGAAATAGCCGTCTATATCAGGCTCTACGAGCAAGTGGGTGGGAAGCGTGTACCCTCCAATCTGCTAGAGATTAAAAAGGGCGAAACCAAAATAGTTGAAGTTGAGTACACGCCCGGAGCTAACTTAGAACGCCGTGTAACCGATGCGGGTTCTCAATTCTTATGGGAGCGAACAGACGATGGCTCTGTTTCCGGAAAGGCCGTTTATAAAATTACGCCCGATGAAAGTCGCATTGACGAGGAGACGTTTAATCTTATTGCGGCGGCACGCTTCATAGCCGACTTGGACGGAAGGGCCGCCAATGCAGACCTAACCGTTATGCTGCAGGTATATAACGCCATTCCCTATAGATTTGGAGATTTGCATTTGAACATGATCAATTCTACTGAAAATGGCTACGTGTTGGACAACAGAGAGCAAAGCTTCTACATCAAAGCAAATGCTCCCTACCAGCTGATTATTACGTCTATACAAACGAGCCCGAATGATATACAGAGTTTCCAAGATAAAGTGGTAAAGGGTTGGAATGCACGTTCCAATAAACTAGTGCATGAAAGTGTGGGACACCTTTCTGGAGATCGCATTAGTTTTACTCCCTACGACTATACATTCGGGGAAACCGGTATTACTCCTGGAGATGTAACTATTGCGAAGATTACTTTCAACATTGTACCTACAGATCCACAAAAGACATTTGAAACAAAGCAATTTACAATTCTCCTCGCTTCTAGTATTATTCAGCCTACGGCTAACTGCTACATTATCAAGAGGGGAGCTAAACTACCCATTTTGATTCCGGTTTCGGAGCAGATTCTAAAAGCTGCTGAGTGGTATGAGCAGTTTGAAGATGTTATGGAGGCAACCGTAAAGCAACGTGCGAATGGTGCTTCAGGGGATGTCAATGGATTCGATAAAAACGTAATCAATAAATATTTAGCTGACGAAGCTTCAAGGTTGACGCGTTTGGAAGCCACTGATGATAATTGGGAAATTGACTGTCTTTGGTCTACTATCGACCATACCGGAGGGGGACCTGGATTAACATTCAAGAAGGTTCAGATTGAAGGCTTCGGAAAAAGAAACTATATGTCTGTGGCCGTAGATCCCAATTCAGATGACATAGGGAGTGCTGTGCTCGTGGTGAGACGTCCAGGCAATGACGGTGAAATCTTATGGAGTTGGCATATTTGGGTAGTGGATAACTATCCTTGGGAACCGTTACAAGGATCAAAGTCACCGCTGCCCTTTATGAATAGGAACTTGGGGGCACGTTATCAGAAAACGGACAAAAGTCCTATTTATGACCCCAACCAAGCCGGTATGTACTATCAGTTTGGTCGTAAAGATCCGTTCCATCCTTACAATAAGGCTTCGGGTGAGGGTGTTAAGTTGTACCAGAATACAAACCTGATTTTTGACAACCCAGCAATGCAAAAATCAACAATATCATACCAAAAGAGGATTAAGCGTTTGCCCCAACACAACATGCAGACTCTCTTTGAGATGAGTGACCTAAAACGTTTCTGGCGTATGAAGGACTTTGTGCGAGACCCTTCTGGTATGGGCTTCTTTGATAGTTCATTCTCTAATTCGATGGAGTGGGGTCCTTGGGAGTTCCGTAACGAAGCTGGTAATACGGCTTGGCAAGGAACAACTGCTGTGACCACCTATATGGAAGTATCGCGTCGGATATGCAAGAATAAAACTATTAAAACACCTTTCGACCCCTCTCCTTACGGATGGAAGGTGCCTGCAGTAGGGCTCGAATCCAATTATGCGGATTCACGAGGCTTCTATCCCGCGGCTTCTGGTTGCTTTCCACAAGGGGATAGCCGTAAGCTTGAATGGATAAAGGATACTGATAAATATTCTGCATACTCCGTATCCACCCGTATTAACGTGCGGGATATTAATCCCGGAATTCAATATGATTATAGTACAAGGATAATGAACTATAATATGTTGAGGGCTACGAGTACGAATCCGTCGGCGGCTATACCGGTGCGTTGCCGTGTGAATGAAAATGAGTTGGATTACAAGGCGTTTACAGAGGAAGGCTTCTTTCAACGTCGTCGCTAACCGCACCGTCCGTCACGGCACCGCCCGCTAACTGCGGGCACGCCGTGCCGACACAACGTCACCCAGCTCCGCTAACCGAGGCACGCTGTGACGACAAACGACCCGAGGGGGCGCCGCCTGCACATTCGCAGGCAGCGCCCCCTCGCTCGTTACGATGGAGCGGGGCTGTCAAATCGAAATTAGAGGTTAGATACTTGTGGAATTGAGGGCTAACCGCTAACTTCTAACCTCTAAATTCGTACCTTTGTGGCATATCTAAGATACTTATCCTCTTATGACATCAAAAGTTTCAGATCAGCAGTGTACTATCGCGCAGTCGGTAGCTCATCGTTTGCTCGCTATCCAGGCTGTCGAGCTGCGTCCAGACGCACCCTTTACGTGGGCTTCTGGGTGGCTTAGCCCTATTTACTGTGACAACCGCAAGACGCTCTCTTACCCCGAGCATCGCAGCTATATCAAGCAGGCCTTTGCACTTCAGGTGAGCGACCGTTACCCAGATGCTGAGGTGGTGGCTGGTGTTGCCACGGGTGCTATCTCGTGGGGAGCCTTGGTTGCAGACGAGCTGGGGCTGCCCTTCGTCTATGTACGCTCCTCGGCTAAGGATCATGGCAAGCAAAACCTCATCGAGGGCTATCTACCCGAGGGAGCTCGTGTCGTAGTCATCGAGGATCTGATCTCTACGGGCGGCAGCAGTATGAAGGCTGTCGAGGCACTGCAAGCAGCAGGCGCGCAGGTCGAGGGACTCATGGCGGTCTATACGCATGGCTTCGCTGAGGCCGAGGATCTCTTCGCCAAGGCAGGCGTAGAGATGCGCACCCTGACCGATTACAACGAAGTAATTCGCCAAGCGGTCTCTGCTGGTTACGTCTCTGAGCATGACCTAGAGATGCTTGCTCAGTGGCGCGAGAACCCGAGTCAGTGGGGACGCTAGCATTTACGACATCTTAGCTTACACATCCCATTCCTATGACGATACAAAGCCAACCCGTCGCCTCTACATATAGTTGCGAGGCGATCTATTGTAAGATCAGCGACTTGACCAATCTCGAGGAGGTACAACAGCTTCTCGAGGAGAAGCAAGTCACGGTCTCCTCACTCAGTAGCGATCGCTGCGAGGTGCAGGCGCAGGTGATGAAATTCCCGGCAAATCTCGCGCTTGTTGTCTCGGAGCGTATCCCCACCGAGGAGGTGCGCTATCAGATCGAGCACGATATGATGCCCGCCAATGTCTCCATACGACTGACTCCCCAAGAAGCTGGAGGTAGCACCTTAGTCATCTCACTAGATGCTAAGCTCAATCCCTTTGTTGCTGGCATGGTACAGCCCCACCTAGAGGAGGCGGTGCAGTACATTGCCAATATGCTGGGGCAGATGCGCTACGACGCATAGTCTAAAGCTAAGTCAGGACAAGGATGCAGCGTACCCGCATAATGCTTTTACCGCTCATGACGCTCCTACTACTGGGGTGTCAAGGTGAGGTGCAGTACGCCACGCCCCTGCGTCCTATACACTATCCGATATACTTCGCCAGTGCCGAGGGGAGGGCGCTCATACCCGTCGGGGGGTACCTGCGCATCACCAAGCCCTCCACAGCAACCTCAGCCATCGGCTTCGGAGGCATCCTGGTCATTCACGGCTTCGCCGGTAGTGGCATGGCCGATTACTACTACGCCTACGACCTCGCTTGCCCTAAGGAGCTGGACCCTACGAATTCACTGATGGTCAATGAGAAGCTTGAGGCGGTCTGTCCGAAGTGTCATAGTCGCTTTAGCATCGTCTATGGCGGGGGAACGCCTGTTCAAGGGCCTGCTCAAAGCCCCCTCCTGCCTTACCGTGTACTGCCCATCGATGGGGGTATACTGATCACTGCACCTGAGCTATGAGCAAGCTAGTCCGATACCTTCTCAGCCTCCTCGTCTTGTGGAGTCTCTTGGCGACAGTCGTTAGGGCGCAGTCGCGCTACGATTACGACATACCGCTGCCAGCCTTTGACAAAGATCCTAACGAACTCATCTATCGTGGCGAGACGCTCCACAGCTATCTGATCAACCCCTACACGGGAGCGCTCTATGCAGCACGTCCCGACACGCTCAGCACGCTCTTTCACGATCAGGTCAAAGCAGAGAGTCGCTCCATCGTGATGGCTTACCTAGGCAACTTGCGCTCTCCGTGGGTTGACATGGACTACTTCAACCGATGGCGTCCGCAGCATCGATTCCTCTACGATCAGACGCTCTCGGGCTTCGTATGGGACGAGTCTAATAGGCTTTTCTATCGCACGAAGACCCCTTTCTCCAAGCTCTTCTATCAGCGCAATGGAGATGCCCAGAGACGCGAAGAGCAGTTTGACGCAACGATCGCCTTCAACCTCAGCAAGCGGATAGCGATGGGAGCCGACTTCAACTACACCTACTCGCCAGGCTACTACATAGGCAATCGCACCAAGGGCTGTGACTATCGGCTCTTTGCGACGCTGACCCTAGACCGCTACGAGGCGTACCTCACGGGCGGGGGCAACTTCGCACGTATCACGGAGAATGGCGGTATCCTCGAGGATGCCTATGTCAATGATCCTACACGGGGCAACTCCGGCAGGCGCAATCTAGAGAGTCACGAGATACCCGTTCGTCAGGCAGAGCACGTCTGGAACGGTATCGACGATGCTCACTTCTTCCTCTCGCATCGCTACAACTTCGGCTCCTATCGGCCTCGCAGTGCTAGCGACTCGCTGACTATCTTTGGCGAGCGCCGCACCGAAGCCGATACGATGCGCTTTGTGCCGATAGCTAGTGTGGGGCATATCTTGAGCTTCAGACAAGGCGTTCACCAGTATGTGAACCGCAACCAAACCTCCTGGGACCAGTACCCCAACCACTACTCCTATATGCACAAAGGTCCCTCGGGGGCGCTTGACTCGCTCTACGTCTTGCCCGAGGATAGTACCCGACGGTGGCAGCTGGACAATAGCTTCGTCCTCTCGCTCCGTGAAGGTTTCAGATCGTGGGTCAAGTTTGGTCTAGAGGCTTATGTGCGACTGGAAAACAAATACTACTACAACCCCGACTCGCTCTATCAGGAGCGACCTGGGCACAGCACCATGGACGTGGTCGTGGGGGGACGCATAGCACGTACCTCGGGACACTTGCTCAACTTCGATGCACAGCTCGAGAGTACCCTCCTAGGCGAAAACATCGGCTCCATACTGGCGCAAGGCGGTATCAGCACTTCGTTCCGTCTCTGGAGCTTCCCCGTAGGATTGCGTGCCTGGGGCAACTTTGAGAATCGCCGCCCGGACTACTTCATACGGCACTTCCACGGCACCTTCCACCGCTGGGACAGAGACTTCGGCTATGAGCGTCGGCTAGCCTTCGGTGGGCGACTCACACTCGACAAACTAGGCACTTCGCTGAGTGTCGAGACCGCCACCCTGCAGAACCAGCTCTACTGGACTTCGCAAGGGATCGTCGAACAGTGTGCTGACCCGATACAGATCCTCTCGGCACGCCTGCAGCACGGCTACAAGTGGGGCTGGCTCGCCTGGAGACTACAAGCTCTCTACCAGCTCTCCACACGTCAGGAGGTGATACCCCTGCCTACGCTGAGTCTCTACGGGGCGCTCTACACAGACTTCTTTTACGCTCGTGTCTTACGCATCATGCTGGGCGTGGACTGTCGCTGGCATACACGATACTACGCGCCTTACTATGAGCCTGCTGTCATGCAGTTTGTCAATCAGACGGAAACGAAGTATGGCAACTTCCCCCACTTGAATGCTTTCGTCAGCTTTCAGCTCAAGCGGGCGCGCTTCTTTGTCGAGTACTACAACCTCGGCGATCTCTTTATCTCTCCCTCGGAGCGCTTCTCCGCAGCGCACTACCCAATCAATCCGCCCGCTGTCCGCCTCGGTGTCTCGCTCGATCTAAACAAGTAGTACGCTGGGGGCGTCTGTTGCTGAACAAGCAAGACGACTCCTGTAGGGACGCACGATCTGTGCGCCCGTTGTGTCAAAACGAGAGGAGTAACTCGTTGTAGGGGCGGACCTGCGTGTCCGCCCACAGGTCATACTGCGCTTCAACGAGAACGGGCGGACACATAGGTCCGCCCCTACATTTCGCTACTCGTGTCGCATTGATACAGCGAACTGCTTTGTATCGTGCTTTCCTCGTAGTACATACGAGGTCCAAAGTTGGTTCCTCCGTTGAAACTAAAAAAGTTCCTAGGGAGGAATTCTAAAATCTCAGCTAAGTTCTATTTTGAGGTGCTGAAAGGGGATCGCACTGATATGCGGTCGACAGAATCTCTTAGAGCCCGATACGATTTTCCCTTAGAAGGGGTAGATCTCCACGTGGAAATTCTCGGAGGAATCAAATGAAACTTCGGAGGAATCGTTTCGTCCCTACGTGGAGAATAAAAAATATCCACGTGGAGAATTGAGAATCCCCACGTGGATATTCTTTTTTATCGTCTCAGATGATTAGAATACGTCAGCCTACATTTCTTCCAGCACCTCAAAATAGAAATTAGCCAAAGTCAACGGAGGAACTTTTTGGTTCCAAGGGAGGAAACCCTCATCGGACAGTTGTGATTTCGTATCTTTGTCCCACAAGACGGAGACTGCAGGTGTGGTCTCGTCGCTACATTGACTGCATAACGAAATAGGTGTACCCTGAATGAATACACAACAACGACAGCAAGCGTGGTGGCTCTACGGCGGGCTAATGATCATCTTTGTGGCGCTCTTGTGGTGGGTCGCTGCTACTGACCAAGCTATGAGTGGCTCCTCGGAGGCTCTCGTCACGGCTCCTGTAGCTACGACTGAGTCCCTAAGCGAACTTCCCCAGGGGGCTGCGACCCTTTCGCCTGCGGGAGAGGCTTCACCGTGGCAATCGTTTGTCGCTTCGGTGCGCGCTCATGCCGCCTCAGACATAGGGCTGCTGCTGATCCAGTTGGTCGTCATCCTGCTCGTGGTGCGTGTCGTGGGGTGGCTCTTCGCACGGCTGCGACAGCCGACGGTCATTGGGGAGATCCTTGCTGGTATACTGCTCGGTCCGAGCTTGCTGGGAGCCGTATGGCCTGAAGCGATGGAGACGCTCTTCCCTGTGCACAGCCTGGGCAATCTAGAGCTACTCAGTCAGTTCGGACTGATCCTCTTCATGTTTACCATCGGTATGGAGCTGCGTATGAAAGACCTCAAGGGTCAGGCGCAGCAAGCTTTCGTCATTAGTCAGTCGGGGATTATCTTTCCCTTTATCCTAGGCATCCTGCTCACTTATGGGCTCTATAGTCGCCCTGAGCTACTGAGCGAGGGGAGTAGCTTCTTGTCGCTCGCACTCTTTGTGGGCATCTCGCTCAGCATCACCGCCTTCCCCGTCTTGGCGCGCATCATCCAGGAGCGCTCGCTCTCGCATAGTCACCTAGGACGCTTGGCGCTCTCGACCGCAGCCATGGGAGACATCGTGGCGTGGCTCATGCTGGCAGCCATTATGGCGGTCAGCCAAGGGGGAAGCTTCACGAGTGCCCTCTACAATATGCTCTTCTTGGCGCTCTATCTGGCGGTTATCTTTGGTATCTTGCGACCACTCTTCGGGCTCCTCGGGCGGCGTGTGAGACATCGCGAGGTGCTCTCCAAGTCGCTCATGGGACTCATCTTCATCCTCCTCATGGCGAGCGCCTACTTCACCGAAATCATGAGTATGCACGCCCTCTTTGGCGCCTTTATGCTGGGGCTTATCATGCCAGAGAACCTAGACTTCCGAGTGATTGTCAAGGAGAAAGTCGAGGACCTAGCCCTCCTGCTTCTCCTGCCACTCTTCTTCGTTAGCTCAGGCTTGCGCACAGAGCTGGGATTGGTCAATACGCCTCAGCTGTGGGGGCTCTTTGGGATCTTCACACTCGTGGCGGTTGTCGGCAAAATGGGCGGCACCTACTTAGCAGCGCGAAGCTGCGGCATACAAAGTCGCGAAAGCCTTTACCTAGGTGCTTATATGAACACCCGAGGGCTGATGGAGCTGGTTGTACTGCGTATCGGACTCGATCTAGGAGTCCTCTCGACGGTCCTCTTTACGATCCTCGTGATGATGACACTCGTGACGACGATCATGACCGCTCCGACGCTGCAACTGATCGACTGGCTCCTCAAGAAGAAGAAAACACCGCAGAGCTTGGAGCATGCGACAGGTCAAGTGCTCATCTCCTTCGGTCGTGCCGAGACGGGCGTCACGCTCCTTGAGTTCTTCCATAGGCTCTGTGGCGGCACCTCTCCACAGGTAGCTTGTACGCTGATGCACGTTACCACCGATACAGACATTAGCACCATCGATGCAGATCACTACTACGCCAGTAGCTTTGCCGCACCGATGGAGATGGCCAAGCAGCTAGACCTCTCCGTGGAGCGTAAGTATGAGATCGCGGAGTCGGTCCCTGAGGCGGTTCTCTCGCACGCGAATCATATCCAGAGCAACTTGCTGCTCCTCGGGGCAAGTGTTAACCTCTCACAAGACAAGAAAGATCGCGACCTGGTCGCTTATAGCGATAAGCTCACCCGTCGGTGGAAAGTTGTGACTGGTCGCCGTCGTCAAGCGAAGAAAGAGCAGAGCTCGCACTCCTTTGAGGAGATTATCGCCACCTTTGCTCATGAAGCGCCTTGCTCGGTCGGTATCTATGTGGACAATGGTCAGACCCCGATAGCGCATCCGCTCGTGCTGATGCAGCGACCTGAGGATCGGGAGCTACTACTCGTTGCCGAGCAGGTGTCAGAGCGTGCCGATAGCCCGATCACGCTGATGCCGCTCTCGTCACATCTCGCCAAGCCTGAGACAGAGCTGACGGATCGTGTGTCGTGGAGCCGAGAGACCTTTGCTGAGCAGGTCGATCTGAGGGCTTACGACTTCGCGCTCATTGCTTACGATGCGTGGGCAGCCCTCACGCCAGCACAGCAAGAGCTACTCCAGCAGTTGCCCTCTTACCTCATTCTAGACATTGATGAGGCGACCATCGAGTTGCCGACGATACATCGTCCTACTACGGGAGCCGTCTCTTATCTTGGTAAAGTATCTTAACGATGAAACGTGAGAAAGGCACTCCTCGCCAAGTGAAGCCAAAGCAGATCACACCGCTCTGGGCGCAGCAAGACCCGTGGCTCACGCCCTACTATGAGACGATCGCTGCGTGGCAAAGCTATATCGCAGCGCGTCGGCAGCTGCTTGTCGGCTCGCAGAGCCTCTCGAGCTGGGCGTGTGGACACCTTTACTTTGGGCTGCATCGCACAGAGTCGAGGTGGACACTGCGTGAATATGCGCCAGCAGCTAAGGCAGTCTACCTACTCTGCGACGCTAACCAGTGGCATCAAGATCCGATCTATCGATATGTTGCTAATGAGGAGCGGCCAGGTGAGTGGCTCCTCAAGCTACCCGCCACAGCGCTGCACCATCTGGACTACTACAAGCTCCTTATCTGCACCGACGATGAGGAGCTAGAGCGCATACCCGCCTACGCACATTATGTGGTGCAGGATCCGCGTGACTACACCTTCTGCGCTCGTGTTTGGGCGCCCGAAGAGCCGTACCTGATGCAGGCGCCAGCACCTCAGCGTCCCGATACTTTGCTCATCTATGAGTGCCACATAGGGATGAGTGGCGAGGAGATGGGCGTGGCGAGCTACGAGCAGTTTCGCACGGAGCGACTGCCCTACATCGTCTCGGCGGGCTACAACACGCTCCAGAT
>QWBY01002859.1_pt1 | contig 16135 bp, 18 predicted proteins | sample 1972471 | NCBI WGS metagenome assembly QWBY01 (sample SAMN09866722, study PRJNA288562) | Human gut metagenome isolate term6_stool, whole genome shotgun sequencing... | reverse complement strand
TAAAGACCTTAAATCACGTATTGAGTTAGCACAAGAAGAACGTGAACTCAAATTGAACACGTTGGAAATCCAATCAACACCAATTGAGAATGTTCGTCACGCTGATGAACCGAAAGAAGTACGTGACTTGTCCTTTGACGAATTGGATAAGGAATATGAAAAAACATTCTTACGTGCAATTCGTGGTAAAAAAATAAGCCAACGTGATCGTGATGTATTTAACCGCATGGTCGAGTTACGTGACGCACCAAACGCCACACCTTATATGAAAACGGCAGTCGATGAAGACGGTGGATTTATTGTTCCGAAAGCAATTTCCACCATGATTAATGAGTATAAGCGTCAAGGTCAATTTGACTTAACGACCTTGGTTGACGTTACAGTGACAACGGTTATTTCAGGTAGATTCACTTACCAAAAATTAGCAGACGCTAAGCCAATGCCTAAACTCAACCAATGGGATACGATCAAAGATGGTGAAACACCACAATTTGAACAAAAAGAATACAAGATCGAAGATTATGCAGAGATCATTCCTTTACCTCGAACATTGCTACAAGACACTGACCAAAACTTAATGAAAACGATCGCAAGTTGGATTGCATTAAAGACTTTAATCACTCGTAACAATGAAATCTTATCAGTGTTAAAAGCGACTTATTCTACTAAGAAAAAAATCGCAACCGTTGATGATTTAAAAGATGTTATCAATGTGGAATTAGATCCAGCATTTAAACCAAACGCAACAATTATCACCAACGAATATGGATTTAATTACTTGGCCAAACTAAAAGACAACGACGGAAATTACTTAATGCAACCTGATCCAACACAAGCCGATAGTTTCAACGTTTTAGGCAAGCGAGTCATCGAAGTAACGTCTAAGACCCTGCCTAGCACTGGTACAAAAGCACCAATGATCGTTGGTGACTTAAAAGAAGCGATTCGTTTCTTTGACCGTGGTGTTTACGAAGTGCTATCAACGACTATTGGTGGTGACTCATTCAAACGCGACTCGTTGGATACTCGTGTAATTGACCGTTTTGATGTTATCGCACTTGATCCTGAAGCGGTTATCTATGGTGAGGTAGAAACGAAAGCGACAACAGCTAGCGCATAAAACTAGTTAGGAGTGATTGAATGGATTTTAAACAACCTATCGTGACGGTTGAAGAAGTGGCTAACGCTTTTCGATACGATGAAACGGAATATCCATTCATCGAACAGTTGATCTTGTCCGCACAGACTTATTTGTATAACGCTGGTAGTTTTGATCCTAATAATCCAATGACGAAACAAGCGATCCTAGCATTTTGTGGGGAAGCCTTGGAAAACCGTGATGGAATGGGTTACGACTACAAGAATACACAACACTTGCACTCTAGCATGACTTCATTGATTAATAGCTTGCGATATATGGCTGGTGGTGATTCAGATGCCTAGACGATCAAGAGCTTCTGACATGAGGAATAAGGTTGATTTTTACAAGCAAATAAACGTTAGAAATAACAATACGGGAGAAATCGAACAAGTTTGGAAGTTCGATTTCTCTTTATTTTGCCGAGAAAAAACAATCTTTCGTGAACAGTTAGAACGTGTTCGATCGGGTAGTAACCTTTATCGAAAACGTTTAGAGATGGAATGTCGTTACACCAATCGGATTACGTCCGCTCACCGTTGTGTTTATCGTGGCGATATGTACGAAATATCCATTGTTGGTGACACATCTGGAACAAGTGACACGACCCGATTCTTGATCGAAACAATGACAGAGGGCGGTGCTACATAATGAGTGGATTTAAGTTTGACATTAAAGGATTAGACGAAACGTTGGCACGTATGGACTTTTCTATTAGGAAAGTGAATACGGGAGCTAATGACGCATTAAAAGATGGTGCCGAAGCAGTGAAAGGACGTATCAGAGCCAATACCCCACTTGGCCCAGGGCTACATGGTGAACACGCCAAAGATCACGTTGTTCAATCAAATGTAAAAACTGATGGCGCATATAAGTCGGTTGACGTTGGTTATTCAGGTAAGGTCGCATGGCGTATGTGGTTCTTGGAAGAGGGTACTTATTCTAAAGGTAATCCAAAGGGGATAGCCCCTAGAAAGATTGTAGCTAGATCGTTTGACGAATCGAAAGATAGCGCCGAACGGTTGATAGCCGATGGAATAAAAGCCCTTATTGATAGTTTGTAGGTGAACCGATGGATTTTAAACGATTAATAACTTACGCATTTCTAAACAACGAATTGATTGAAAGAACCGTTGCGAAAACAGACGAGGGTTTCCCATTGATTAACCCCATTCGTTCCCCTGAATCAAAATATCCATTGATTAACATTTCATTCATTGGTGGTGGAGATTTAAGAAACGCTGACGATAGACCTTATATTGAACGTTTTGTCATCGAAATCGATCTATACGGAAACGTGGAATATAAGGTTGTTGAAGAAATAAAAAGCGTTATGAACGACTTGGGCTTTTTGTTGCTTCATTTCTCGGACTTTAAGGACTTGTATACAGGCATTGTTCATAACGTGTTCCATTTTAGGCAAAGTTTAACCAAAGAAATTTTTGACCAAATGATGGAACATGAACACGCCTTGTATCTCAAAAATCATGGTGAATCAAGCTATGATTTGCCATCGGGCAAGTATTATGATGTTGAAAAACAAGAAAATTATATTATAGAATAAAGGAGAATGATAAATGGCAAGAGTAGGTTTAAAAGATTTGTACGCATTTCCGCTTGAATCAGACGACGACAGCGGAGTTAAGTATGGTGAAGCGTTTCGATTAGCAAAAGCAATTGAAGCTACCATCACGCCACAAAGTTCCGAAGCGTCATTGTATGCTGACGATACACAAGTTGAATACTTTTCGGGAGTAACGGGTTATGATGTTTCCTTTAATGTGGACGACTTAACGCCTGAAACCAAAGGTAAGGTATTAGGATATGAAACAGACGCTGACGAGGTTGTTATCGAAAACAACGAATTAAACCCAAAAGAACATGCAATCGCATTCCGTTCAAAACGCTCAGATGGTAAATACGAATACCGTGTATTGTACAAGGTTCGATTCGCACCAACGGAAGATCGTTACACCACACAAGGTGAATCTGTTGAGTTCCAAACACCAACAATCACAGGTAAAGCGATGTCTGTTTCTGGCGGATTGTTTGGAGCTAACGTTATTGAGTCTGACACCAACAAGGCGGTTATTGACGGTTGGTTCAAGACACCACACTTACCTAGCAAATCTAAAACGAAACCAGCTGAATAATGTATTAGGGGGATCTAATGATCCCCCTAATTATTTTTACTTTTTAGGAGGTATGCCCTATGGAAATCACTTTAAAAATTGACGGTAAAGAAAAACAGTTTAATCAACAAAAAGTAAACTTTGTAACAATGCGAAAAGCATTATCTTGGTTTGATGATTTTCAAAAATCAGCCGAAGTCTTGAAAGAGTATATCGATTCAGGGATTGACGGAGAGCCTGATGAAGAAATTCTAAATAATTTTCAAAAGAAAGATGAATACGAGCAACTCAAAGAAACCGCTGAACTTATTGTGTCTTATTTTGATAACCAGTTTTCTTTTGACGAATTAATTAATGGTCTATACGTCAACACAATTTCAGAATTTCATTCAATTGGTTATGAAATTGTTTCAGAAGTCATGATGTTGATGGACGAAAACAACGAAGTAACTAAAAAAAAATCGTAAGCGAAGAGGTAGAAGTCACTGATTTTTTAGACAAAACCTATCGTAAGCTGATGGAACGTTTCAACTGGACAACCACACAAATTGACAAGATGGATTTTTTTGAAACAACGAATCTTCTATTCAATGAAGAACTTGATAAGAACAAAGAGCCTTTAATGTATATTGACCAGATTGGAATTTAAGGGGGTATATGATGGCAAATCCATTAGGTAAATTAGTCGTTACCTTAGATTTTGACGGTATGAGTTTTGAGAATGGGATAAACCGTGCAAAAACCGAATTAAAATCATTTGGTAAAGCGACTAGAACCTCGCTGAAATATGCGAAAGATATGAATTATACAAATGAATCAAGCGCAATCGCCTTAAAGAACCTATCGGCTCAATATAAACACTTGAATAAAATGCTTGATTCAAATGTCGCAGAACAAAAGAAGATGGAGTTAGAGGGCAAAAAAGCCAGCACTAGATATGGTAAATTAAAAGAACAAGCAAGCAAATACAGATACGATATGTATGATCTTTCTAAGACGTATGACGAAATCACAAGAAAGGTTATTTACAACAATAGCAAGCTAACCAAAGCTGGAACAGTCTTCCAAAAAGTCGGTACGCACATGGAAAACTCGGGCAAGCGAATAAGCCAAATTGGAGATTTTATAACTCAAGTTGGTACGATCGCTACCGCTGGAGGAACGTTGTTTGCTAAAACGGCAATTGATTTTGAAAAAGGCTTAATTAACGTTCAGAAAACAACTAATGCCAGTGACGAAGCGATGAAAGGCTTTGAAAAGTCCATTCGTGAGATGGCGACAACTATGCCAGTTGCTCATGGTGAATTAACAGAGCTTGCTTCTATTGCTGGTCAATTAGGGGTTAAGCAAGGTGACTTAGCTGGATTTACCAAGACCATGGCGATGTTGGGAACAGCCACCACACTATCCGCTAGTAATGCAGCGGAAGCGTTTGCAAGATTTACCAACATTACGGGTACGGGCGTTAAAAACGTAGATCGTATCGGATCGTCATTAGTTCATTTAGGTAATAACATGGCAGTTACTGAAACACAAATCATGGATATGGCTACACAATTGGCAGGTACGCTAACAACCGTTGGTGTTGGCGAAGCTGATATTCTTGGGCTTTCAGCTTCCATGGGGGCGTTAGGGATTACCGCTGAACGTGGGGCTTCATCGATTTCCAAATTCTTTGTTGAGATGTCAAACTCGGTGGCAACTGGCGGTAAAAAGTTAGAGGGATTCTCTAAGGTTGCTGGCGTTACACAAGAACAATTTAAACAAATGTTTAATCAAGATTCAATGAGTGCTTTCGAAGCGTTTATTGAGGGGTTAGCTAGAATTGACGAGAGTGGCGGTGACGTTGTTAAAACGTTGTCCGACATGGGAATATCCGAAGTCCGCTTACGTGATACACTTTTACGTTTGGCGAGAGGCCACAAAACCTTAGCAAATGGAATTAAGTTGTCAAACGAGGGATTCAGAGATGGCAAGAAACATATCCAAGAATACAACAAAATGGCAGAGTCTACCGCTTCACAATGGGAGATTGCTAAAAACAAATTCAAGGACGTTGCTATTTCGATCGGTCAATCATTACTCCCAGCAATTATTGATGTTTTAAATAGTTCTGATGGCTTAGTGTCATTTGCTCAAAACACGGCTAAATGGTTTGGTAATTTAGATGATGGTGTTAAAAAATTCATTGTCACAATGGCTGGATTATCCGTTGCTTTAGGGCCAATTTTATCATTTACAGGACGGTTTATGACCGCTGGCGGTGGTATTTTAACCATGCTTGGTAGTTTGATGAAGTCACTTTCTTGGTTTAGAGCGGGTAGAAAAGTAATTCCTGGTGGAATTGCTGATGAACTTGGAAGAATCGCAACCGAGGGTGGTAATGCTGATCTAAAAATGGTTGGACTAAAAGGAACATTTTCACTCTTAAAAACGGGTGCTAAATCATTAATGAACCCACTTGTTGGAATACCGTTAGCATTGACTGGGGTTGCCGTTGCTTTAGCCAAATATAACCGAGCTATGGCAGACGCTCAAAAATATAGCAAGATCCCCGGAATTGATGAGTCGCAAATATCGTCTTTAAAACGGACAGAAAGTTCAATTGCTGGCATATCCGCTGAACTTGATACGTTATCAACAAGTAGAGATGTAAGCGGATTGACCAAATCCCTAGGCGGTATTGTTGATGAGATTAAAAACATTAATACCGAACGACTAAAAGCGTTAAGAGAAGAGTTTGATAAACTCCCTGAGTCTATGAAAGCTATCAATAAAAACGCTTTCGAGGGAATGGCAAAAGCGATCGAGGAAGAAACCGAACGATCAATAAACGCATTAAATAAAATCAATGAGTTATCTATAAAAGGTAGAGATAAGAACGGCGTTTTAAGTCCAGCTTTTCAAAAGCAAATTTCCAATTTATCTAATGAGATTATAGGAACATATGCAAACGTTCTTGGTAAAACGTCTGAACAACGAATTGCTATTCAAAAGTCGTTGATGGGCGACATAAGAACGATGGATAAAGAAATGCTTAGACAACGAAGAGGCCACCTCGAAGAAATGCGAATCGCTGAGTACGAAGCCTTTGATCAAATTAAGCAATTCACCGAAGAGGGATATAATCGAGGTGCAATTGGACACCAAGAATACTTAGATCAAATTTACAACAATCAACTTTCCCACGACGCACGTTTACGTGACATTGATAAAAAATACGTACAAAACTCAAGACGATTGTTTGATGAAGAAAATAAACTAAGGAAAAACGCCAGCGATTATGAAATCCAGCAAAGAAAAGAACGCATGGATAAGGTGTTGGATTATCTAGCGGAAAATCTTAGCCTTTCTAGGGAAGAGGTCGAGAAAGCTTGGAATGGAATAGACTTTGAAAAACCAATCCGCAACATGATTGACGCAACGGCGGACGCAAGCCAAGAACTAACTAATGCAGTATCGGACTGGGGTTCATTGATGACCGACTTTTCTCTTAAGATCGGTAAGAACGTTGAAGATATTAATTTCGATGACGTAATTAATAATCTTGACGATTTCAAACAGTCAGTAATAGACGCTGGTTTGACCTGGAACGATCTTAAACTCCTCAAAAAAGAGGGTAAAATGGACGCAGAAACCAAACAATTCTTAGATAAAGCTATGAAGTCTCAAGAGTTTTGGAACTCAATGACACTTGACGAAATCTTGGCTTTTATTGGGGTTGACCAACAAGGTATCGAAGACATGCGAATGGTTTGCGAAAACTTGGGCGTTGATTGGAACGATTTACAACTCAAAGTCCATGAAGCTGAAATCAACGGAGATAACGCTTTAGAGACCATCGAAAGCCTAATGACTGATATGATTAATTTTAATGGTTTATCGATCGAAGAAAAGAAAGCGATTGTTGAAGATTTGGCAACCCCGGCGCTTCAAGACGCCATAACTAAACAAGAGTTGTGGAATAATTCAGAATTTTTAGATAAATTGTTGAACATTATTACTACAGCTCCTGACGCAGAAGCCGAAATCAGAAACATGAACGAAGCATTTGGACAAATACCTGAGGGAACAAAAGTATTAAAAACTGAAACGAACGCTGGAGAAACTCATAGCGAGGTTTCTAAATTGATTCTATTTTGGCTAGCTCAAAAATTGCTTGGTAAGGTCAATTTAGAAGCGGTAGACAAAGCTTCTAAACCAGCTAAACAAGCTACCGATTCAGCAACAGAATTTAGTGATGGCGATTATAACGGAGAATTAAACGCTACCGACAACACTTCTGACGCGGTATCATCAGCAACGAGTGCGAGTGAGGGTTATGCAGATGGTGATTATGAAGCGACCTTAAACGCTAAGGATAACACCGCTTCACCCGTTGCCTCAGCAACAAGCGCTTCTAATAAGTATGCCAATGGTAAATATCAATCAAAATTAACCGCTGACGCTTCAGGGGCTTTAGCTGGTGCTAACACCGCCATTCGAGCAATGAACAGCGTTCCACACAGTAGAACGTCTTACATTGACATAATCACTAGACGTAAAACTATCCGACTTGCTAAAGGTACAAGTCATCACCGTGGTGGTTTAGCAGTGCTTGGTGATGGTGGACGTAGAGAACCATTCTTAACCCCACATGGACACTTTGGTATTTCACCTAACAAGGACACATTATATTCACTACCTAAAGGAACGAAAGTTTGGCCATCAATTGGACGTTTGAAAAATGAAGCAAGTCGTTATTCTAAATTCAAAGACCTATTACAATATCTCCCTAAATTTGCTCATGGTACGGATCAATCGTTTTTGAATGGTCAACAAAAAATGGTAGTACCGAAAGGGTTTAACGAATCTTCACCAGTTGATAATAGCGTCAACAACAATATTAATTTGGAGGTTCATTTGCAAGTGGTTGGTTCGTCATTGTCGAGAACGCAAGCAGATAATATTATTCAACCATTGCTTGAAGCTGGAGAACGATATGCCAAGAAAACAAACAATCGATTCAATTTGGGGGTGGTAACTGATGGACTATAAATTAAAACGAATTGACCACGACACAAAAGCTGGTGACATTCAAGTTAAATTTAGTGATGGAAAAACAGACAGTTTCAACAAGCATGGTATTTTTGTTTCAACAAGACCACGAAACATTACACGCATAAAGCAACGAACAGACCACACCTTTAAAGGTCGTAACGGTTTCTTATCAATCGATCATAGCACTTGGTTAGGTGACGAACTGGAATTTGATTTTTCTTTGTTATCGAAAGACGATGAAACAACATTCGATCAAATGGTATTCTTAAACGATCTTCAAAACGAAACAGAATTGACTTTCGTTTTTTATCATGAACCTTTTAATTACTTTAAAGGTTATGTTGTATCGATTAGTGAATTACAAGGATCAAAGATTTTAGGCAAAAACAAAACCGCTAAGATCACCTTTAAATTACAACCCGAACGATATTTCAACCATCAACACGATTCGATCGTCTTAAATAAAGGCGATCGGGTTCAAGTTGACTATGGTGTATTAGATGGAATTTTTGAGTTAAAAGGTAGTGGCGATATTACCTTAACGGTTGGTAGTAGTGAAACGGTATTGAAAAATGTTTCTGATCAATACCCCGTGTTGATCGATAGTTACCTCAAGCGAACTTACGCAAATCCGACAAAGAATACCTATAAGAGTTTATCTCATTATAAGTATGACGGTCGTTACCCTATTTTCAACAAATACAGTACCACGATTAATTGGACGGGCAACATTTCTCAATTGAAGCTAATGCCTAATTGGAGGTTATAATATGACTATATTGTATAGTGAAAAAATCGCAAAAGAGCTTGGCTTCAAAAACGAAGGTCTAGGTATCTTAAGTGATTTTGTTGAACCGCCAATTGTCACCAAGAACACAAAAGGGTTCTTTGAAACAAAAATTGCTTACAGTGCTAAAGGGTATTTAGCTGATGAAATTGTTAAAGGTGCTTATATCAAACAAGTTGTAGATGAATCGGGTAGGCAACTGGTTTTTGAAATATACGAAACAGAACATGACAAAGTTGAAAGTATTATTTATGTTGTTGCTGAATTGAAGTTATTTGTGGATATGAAACGATCCGCCTACAAAGAAACAAAGCTCGAAAACGTCACAGTAGAAGATGTTGCGCAATCAGCAACCACCGTTTGTGATCCCCCTATAAATTGTCGGGTGACGGGTGATTCGAGGGTCAAAGTGGATTTTGAAGTCGAAGACACCAATCCTTATGACGTGTTATTTCATGAGAATGGGATTCTAAACCTCACTGGTGCAGAATTGCTTGTTCGTGAAGACGAAAGATTATTGAAATCCACGAAAACGACTATATTGATAATCTGAAAATCAAACGTAACAACAAGGAACAAGTAACACGAATTATCCCCGTGACGACTATTCGTTATGACCAAGTGGTTAAAGAAGAAGATCGTCATAGCAAGGAAACGATCGAGAAAAAAGTTTACGGTAAGGCGGTTATTTCAAGCAAAGTACAAGACAAGGGTTATCCCGTCATTACTAAGTTTGTTCAATACCAAAACGAAACAACCGAGGAAAAGACGACTAAAGAATTTGAAAAAGAACACAAAGTCGAATTAAGTCATTATAAATACGAAAACGTTGAAGCGTTGAACAAAGAAGCAGAATTGTTCTTTAGTCAAAACGTGGGTATCGATGAACCCGAAATGACTGTTTCGTTCGATGGTTTGGGATTGTATAAAAATGTATTTAACCAAACAGTATCGGTGGATTTATACGATACAGTCATGATTTATACAGATGAGTTCCCTAAAGGATTGGAAATGCAAGTTGTCGAATCGGAATTTGACGGAACGCTTGAAAAAGTAATCAGCATTAAGTTATCCACTGAAAATATATCGATGAAACAAGCGTTAGATAATATTAATAGTGGTCGTGTTTCTGAACAACGTTTACAGTGGGAAATCAACCAACGAAATCAAAATCAAATTTTGCAAAACTTTATTTTTAACGATAAAGGGCAACGGTTGGAATTTGGATCAGTGTTGCCTGATCCAAAGGAATACCGAGAAAACGACATATTCTTTTTAAATGATGATTCTATTTATCGATTGGTCAATGGGGCTTGGAAATTTGAAGTTGGTTTATTATCGAAAGCAATGATCGATGATAAATTAAAAGAGCTTGAATCCCAAGCTACCGAAGCCAACCAAAAAGCAGAGCAGATCCAATCCGAATCCGCTAAGAAACTAGCGGAGTTTGAACAGCAACTAAAAGCGTTGGGCTTGCCAACAGAATCAATTGAACAAACGCTTGACCAACTTAGGCAACAATTGGATCAAGTATCCAGCAGAACCAATGCAACGCTTGACATGATTGGAAACGATGGCGTTACGAGGTACAACAAGAACCTTTTAAAAGGCGAGTTTAAGCGAACGGTGGATTATGACGATGGCAAGACCGCAATTGTGGCAAATGATGGTGGATTTAAAAAGGGGCAAACTTACACCATTAGTTTTGATGCGGTTTGCAAGTTGTTACAAAAAGGCAAGCTAACGATCTCTTTATCCCCACCTAACGCTCTTAGACCCGTGAATATCACGGTCAAGCCACCTAAAAAACGTCTAGACGACATTGTCGTTAACACGGTTAAAAAAGAGAACACCATCGAAACGTATCAAGGGTTGAACAAAGTAATCGTTCAAAACGGCTGGTACGAAACGAGGGAGTTCGATTTAAACGTTGGAGAAACTAATGCCTTGAATTTCAGGTTAAAATATCGTGACTATTTTGAAGACGACCTAAAAGCAGATCGTCAATTTGTATGGAACAACAATCACGAGCTATTGATTGAGAGTAGCTTATAAAGAGGGTGATTAATATAGAAACAATTAAAGGGCGTATCATACACGCTAATATGACCGAGAGAGAATGGAACGCAAGCAGTGTGATCTTACTTAAAGGCGAGTTTGGTGTGTCAAGTGATACGCAAGTAATCAAAGTTGGAAATGGTAAGGATTTGTGGAAGAATCTCAAGCGTCATACACAAGGACTGAAAGGTGATACATTTAAATTTGAAGACTTGACCGAAGAACAGATCAAACAGATCAAAGGACAAGCCCTTGAACTGGAAAATTATGCAAAGAAAGACCATACCCATGACGATTATATAACGCAAGTTGGTGTCAATGAACACGGAGTTGTTGTTTACGCTAAAAATAATAAATGGTATAACCAAATTGAAAGTTCTTCATATTACCGACCAATCGCTTTTAAAGACCACACGCACAAGCTTAGCAATTTAGACGGTTGGAACGAGTTGGAAAAAACACTTGAAAATTTCAATAATTATCTAACAAAAGAAATCAATCGCTTACGAACAGAATTATCCAACAGACCTAAAAAGTTCGTAACTAGTATCGGCAACGGATCGGCAAGCGAATATACAATTACTCATAATTTGAACACACAAGATGTGATCGTTTCAATTTATCAAGGCAACGAGCCTTATGAAGAATATCTGTTCGAGGTTTATAGACCGAATGCGAATCAAGTAAGGCTAGTAGCTAACAGAGCGATTAAGACAAACGAGTTTAGATTGGTGGTGATCGGGTGAAAAATTTAGGAAATTTTAAAAGTGATGAAGACTTAGTTACAAAGGAACGCTTAACCATAGAAGACACAAGAGATACCGTTCGTGATCCGCAATATTATTATGACAATTATTCAAGGCAAGTCTTGTACGAGTTTCAAAGATCATCAGATTTAGAGATTGAGGGGACAAGTTGGTTTGGTGTGCTACAGACTATTGTCGGTTGGAAAAACCCGACTGGTGGTGCTTTGACACAATTCTATATAACGCAAGATAAAATTCATAGACGGTTTGGTCAAGAAGACGGTAAGTGGTCGCCGTGGGAAGAAATGAACGATAAAAATCCTCAAGTAAATTTCTTTGAAAAATCTACTGATGATGCTAACGATCTTCCAAATGGGTGGTCGCTAGTCGGTAGACAAGTGCAGAATATTCCCATAGCGACTTGGTTTTGGATCGAGTCAATAAGCTTTGGTAAGGATACCTTACAGAAAGCTTACGGCAAAGATAGTGTTTCTTTGCGGTATATCAGAGTGAAATCAAACGGAACTTGGAAAGACTGGGAGAAAATGTAGAAAAGAGGTATAGCATGAAAGATTTATCACCAATCAAGCATGATGAGGATTTGATAACATCAAAATATTTAAATAACAATATGACTAAAATAATCGGGGGGGGATATATTGCGATAATTTAGTTGAAAAAGACAAGCTCGCTTCTTTTGATAATTACAGTAATTTAAAAATCAACGAGTTTGGTGAATTAATTTTCACTTTTGTACAAGACAAAGACCTTACCTTAAGAATCATAGACGACCCCTTAATTAACAAAGGAACATTTTTAATTCAAGGCTTGATCGAAAAGAACGGTAAGCCTCTTCCAAAGAGTGAATGGACAAGTCTAACTGTTTCAAAAATCCAACCGAAAATAACAAGCTATATAAAAGATGGATTTTTTAGAGCAATCGGTGAATTTACAGAACAGAACTGGATTATCCACGCACCCATAAAAACACAAGTGGGGGACGAAATTAAGATCAAGCATTTACAAATTTATAAACTTTAAAAAAGTAGGTGATAAGATGTGCAACTAAACCTCAAAGACTTAGATTTTAAAGACGGTAAATATGTCTACACTTTTAAGCCAATAAAAGATATGGATTCAATCGATCTCCTATCAGATTGCTTTGGTGATCTAGCGATCAACCACTTGCAAGTCGAAAAGAACCCAGACGCAACTTACTTTGTTCCCCCCGAAGTGTACGAGGGCAATCTAGGCGGAATCTTCAAAGACCTAGGCGGACTCAAAATGGAATTAAAAGATAAAGAACATTCTGATTTATGGGCACAGATACGAATCAGTGCTCAAGGAATGCTCAAGGAATATCATGATGGCGAATTTAAGTCCGCCTTGGCACAGACGGCTAGACAGTTAACCGAACAACTAGAAGATGGAGAATCGCTAGCTAAGCGAGTGATGACCGCTAAATATTATAAGTCGATCATTAGTGATAAAGATAAGAACCTTTCAAGTTTGTTGTCGCAAATGGAACGAGGTTTTCAAACAAAAGTAGATGATTTAGATGATAAAACGACTAGTGAGATTACACAACTTTCAAACAGTATTCAAACAAGTTTGGAAAGTCTTGAGGGAGAAACCAACTCGAAATTCAATCAACTCTCCATTGGATTTAATACCTCGGTTGAGAACCTTGCTAAATCCACCAATACGTCAATCACGCAACTATCGGACTTAATCAATCAGAAAGTCACTAAAAAAGAAGTTGAGGGGATCATCGGTAACAGTGGCGATTCAATTTGGCTACAAGTTAAAGACAAAGTGAAAGCCACGGCAGACGGATCGAAGATGTCGGGTGATGAAATTTTAGCAGAGATTAACATGACTAACGGTTTAACCAAAATTAAGAACAAGCTAATCCACCTTGACGGTGATACAAAGATGAACAACGCTTTTGCTGACAACTTATTAGCTAAACAATTTAGTGCAGATTCACTAACCGCCTTTAGTGCAAAAATCGCTAACCTTGTAGCAACTTACATGGACGCTTATAAGATTACCGCTCTTGATTCTAATTTTGTTCGCACAAGATGGAATGGTATTTCAAGCAACATGAGTGCTGACGGTAACGGATTGACGGTACGCCATAGAGATGGCACTTATACCAGGATCGGGTGGGAGGGCTTAATGCACTATGACGGAGGAACTGGCTATCGGACAAATTACTTGACAGAAATTGTGACAGTGAGTGATCTTAACCACGATTCGAGTAGGGGTTACATGTGGGTTGACTTACCGCCCGTCTTTCGTGGCAAGCGATTTAACGCTCGTGTGGCTTTCAATGACGCTTGTGTTTGGCAAGATACCTCGGGAAGTTACAATACGGGTTATATGTTCTTACAACGGATCGTTTGTTACATTCAACAAGACTCAATCGATTATCGCAACGCTAGAGTGCCTTTAGTCGGGTACGCTCGTTGTTGGGATACAAGACAACGTAGGGCAGTCAATTTCCCCGTGCAAGCACAAGTCATTGTTACTTATTAGAAAGGAGTCGTTTATGGACGCAGACAAAGTATTCATGCAAACTATCAAAGAATTATCGGAAGCGTTGGCTTTAGAGAAACTAAAGTCGAACGCTTTTTTGTTGGAATTAAACCAACTTAAAGCAGAAAAAGAATCGAAAGAAAAAGCTGAAAACGAAAAAGGAGAAGATGACGAATGAAATATGAAATCTTAAACAAGCCTTACTTTAAACCAGCGATTAATGCGACCGAGGTGCAAATCTATTCAAACGCACCTTACACAGTGATTACCCGTGATCTATCGGGTGATGTTGCAGATAAGCCTGATGATGAATTGATCCGCTTGGTTTTAGATCAGGTCGCTATCGAATATGATCCCACTGACAAACTCAATCAGTTAGACCGTGCCTTAGTCACGGTTGATGAAAAGCTTAAAGAGCTTGACGAGATCACCAAAGAGAGCAAGAAACGCCTTGACGAAGCGATCAAAGAGAGTAAAGAGCAGACAGAGGTTATCCAAGGGGCGTTCGTGGAAGTTATGGACTTAGTTGGCAAGCTGATGGAGCAACCAAGCAATGATACGGAAACTAAGGATAATTAGAAAGGAGGTGTTACAGTTGATGGCTATGTTATATGCAATTAATATTGTTGAGGGACGCACGACTTACAAACGTTGTCCTAAATTCTTAAAGCCCAAAGTCAAGGAACAATTAATCTTGATGGGTGCAGAAGAATTGATCACTGAATAATGGCAGAAATTTTTATCATCACACTAGCAATCGTCCTCAGCATTTTGGGGGCGGTTGCTTATTTGATTAAACAACGAAAGGGGTAGGTTATGACTTGGGACTCTATCATAGACTACATTGTAAGTGTGGGCGGTATCATAGCGCCACTGACGGCGATTTTAGGATTTGGCTATAAATACCTAGTTGCCCCTTGGGAGAGAAAGAAAGCTAGGGAAGAAGATCTTGCAAGACGAGAAAGGCTACAACAAGATAAAGATTATCAGAATAAAATGCTTGATATTACTAAAAAGCAGATGGAGCCGATCGTTAAGATGTTGGAAGAATTTAAAACAATTACAGTCGAATCCAACTATGATCGCAAAAATTTAAATGAAATTACAAAAGAGAACAAACAAGCAATCAAAGACCATGACGAGCGTTTAGACGATCACGATATGCGATTGATCGTGCTAGAAACAAGTCGGTCAAATGGTCACCAAACGATCACTTATAAAGAACATTATGGCAACGGAAAAGAGGAAAACAATGGAAATCATTAAAGGACTAGTAGAACAATCAGAATTAATTGCAATCATTTTAATTCCAATCATAAGTGGAATCGTGCAAGTATTGAAGAACACCATCAAATTACAAGATCGGTATGTTCCTCTGTTGTCTTTAGTAACAGGGGCTATTGTAGCTATGACAATTACATTAAGTGCTGGTCAACCTTTTACTAATGCAATTATTGTCGGGTTGATATCAGGGCTAGGAGCTTGTGGTTTGTATGATCAAAAGAAGATTGGAGATATTAATCGTGAGTAATAGCTTCATCGAAGAAATCGGAGCATTAGCGGTCAAGTACCCTAGTGCTTTTTTTAATTCAGTCACGATCGCTCAAGCTTGCATAGAATCTTCTTATGGTCAATCTGACTTAGCACGATTCGCAAACAATTATTTTGGCTATAAAGCAAGCGATGGTTGGAC
>QWBY01001197.1_pt1 | contig 16258 bp, 12 predicted proteins | sample 1972471 | NCBI WGS metagenome assembly QWBY01 (sample SAMN09866722, study PRJNA288562) | Human gut metagenome isolate term6_stool, whole genome shotgun sequencing... | reverse complement strand
ATGGGGGCTTCTCGCCCCCAAACCCCTCGGTGTTTTCAGGTATAGATTATTAAGCTACACCCGTACTTGGGATTGCAGTTCTATGTTGAACTTGCGCAGGGGCAATAGATAAACTATATCACCCATCAATGATAAATGTTTATAAAGATGTTATACCCAATGAAGATGGCATTCTTCAATTGGGTTCACCAAAAATAGATGCCGTCAAAAATCCAATGGCAATGCGTTCTCTTCATATCATTAGAAAAGTCGTAAATGAATTATTAAGAGAAGGTATCATCAATAGTGATACAGAAGTAAGAATTGAATATGCAAGAGAATTAAACGATGCTAATAAACGTCATGCTATAGCGGATTGGCAAAAAAAACAATACGGAAAGCATCAAAAATATAGAAAAGAAATAAAAGAATTATTCAAAGCTGAAACAGGTTTTGAAATTGAACCTAATGAAACTGATATTCTTAAATTTGAATTATGGGAGGAGCAAAATCATATTTGCCTATATACAGGACAAGAAATCGGAATTTCCGAATTTGTAGGAGAAAATCCAAAATATGATATAGAACATACTATTCCAAGAAGTTTAGGTGGTGATAGTACAAAAATGAATATGACGCTCTGTGAAAATAAATTTAATAGAGAAAACAAGCAAAAGAAATTGCCTTCAGAGTTAGCAAACCATTCCGAAATTTTGGAACGTATAGATGATTGGAAAAAGAAAATTTATATTTTGCAAAAAAAATATGACAGCATACGTACTCATAATGGAATGGACAAAGAAAACAAAGATAAAAAAATTGTGAGTAGGCACAAAATAAAATTGGAGTTAGACTATTGGAAAGGGAAATATAACCGCTTTACAATGACCGAAATACCAGAGGGATTTAGTCGCAGACAGGGTATGGGTATTGGATTAATATCTCGCTATGCAGGTTTATACCTTAAAACAATATTCCATAAAAAAGATAATCCACAAAAGTCTAATGTTTATATCGTAAAAGGATCTATTACGGCAGAGTTTCGTCGTATATGGAATATACAAGACGATTACGAGAAAAAATGCCGCGATAACCATATTCACCATTGCATTGATGCTATTGTGGTAGGTTGCATTGGAAAAAGAGAATATGACTTAATGGCGCAATTTTATCGAGATGAAGAAAAATATAGATGGGAAAAGAAGAAAAAACCTTTCTTCAAAAAGCCTTGGGAAACATTTACTCAAGATATGCTTTCATTGAAAGATGAAGTTCTTACTGTACATTTTAATCCGAGCAATTTTACTAAAAAGGCACGAAAGAAAGTCTTTACACCAAAAGGGATATTTGTTGCTCAGGGAGATTGCGCACGAGTAAAACTTCATAAAGGAAGCTATTTTGGTGCAATAGAGCAAAAAGGGAAAATTAAATATGTTATGCGAAAAAAATTAAGCGCATTAAAAATCAAAGATATAAAGAATATAGTTGATGCTGTAGTTAAAGAAAAAGTACTTGCTGTAGTAAAAAAGAAAGGTTTTAAACAAGCAATGGCTGAACCTATCTACATGAACGAAGATAAACGCATATTGATAAAGAAAGTTCGCCTATTCGTTTCCCAAACAAATCCTCTGATTGTTAAGAAGCATAGAGACCTTTCTTCTAAAGAGTATAAACAAAATTATTATGTTGATAATGAAGGAAATCTAATGATAGCCATGTATGAAGGAGTTAAAAAGAATGGAAAAATTGATAGAGAAATTACAGTTGTAAATAATTTAGAAGCTGCAAAATTCTTTAGGCAGAGTCAAAAAAATAATGCAGAAAAACAACTAATATCACATTTAAGTCCCAAAAATGGTTATCCATTAAAGACCGTCTTAACTCAAAAACAATTGGTTTTGATGTACGAAGATAGTCCAAAAGAAATAAAATTGAGAGATACAAAAAATATGGTAAAAAGGCTCTACCAGGTTTTTGGAATAGAAAAAGATGGACGTGTTGAACTGAAATTCCATCAAGAAGCCCGTTCCGAAGGCTTGAACAAAAATAGTGCAGCATTTAAAATACAAGATACTCCAGAATCATTATACCGACATACTAAATCAAATTTGAAGGTGTTAGTAAATGGAGTGGACTTTAAAATAAATATTTTAGGAGAAATATCATTAATATAATGCTTATGTCCAAATACTGATTATTGTTCAAAAATTTGCAAAGATAGAGAAATGAGTGAATTTAGATTAAATGCTTACCATATTATGTGGCTATTTATTATGTTCGATTTTCCCACGATTACAACAAAGGATAAAAAAGAATCTGCTCGATTTAGAAAAGATTTAGAAAAAGATGGCTTTACAATGCATCAGTTTAGTATCTATATTCGGTATTGTGCATCGTTAGAAATAGCCAAAGTGCATATAAAACGAGTAAAATCACTTGTACCTTTAGCAGGAAAAGTTAGCATACTAATGGTAACTGATAAACAATATTCTAAAATGATAAATATTTGGGGAGGAATAAAGAAAAAATCTCCTTCAACACCTGTACAGTTAGAACTTTTTTAGTAAATTTGCAGTTAAAAGATTATATCAAGTTCACTTCATATAACATAAAAATATTATAACTCGTTGTAAAACAGTTTGCTATGCAATGTATGTTGTGATTTGATGTAGAATGCGCAAAAGAAATAACCGTCGAGGGTCACGCCGAGGGCTTCGCGCAGTTGTGATTTGATGTAGAATGCGCAAAAGAAATAACTAAAGCACATAAAAGTTAAAGCGAAAGGGTGTTGTGATTTGATGTAGAATGCGCAAAAGAAATAACTAATAATTTATGTTTAAGGTGCATTTTATGGTTGTGATTTGATGTAGAATGCGCAAAAGAAATAACCAATTCAACAAAAGGAATACCACTCATTCGTTGTGATTTGATGTAGAATGCGCAAAAGAAATAACTCGTGAGGTATTTCATAGATTAAAGGATATGTTGTGATTTGATGTAGAATGCGCAAAAGAAATAACTTCAAGAAACAAAATACAATCAGCTTCTCGGTTGTGATTTGATGTAGAATGCGCAAAAGAAACAACGAACAACGTTCAATAGAAGTGTGTTACAGAGTTGGGAAACAAAAGTTCATAGGAATGCTTTCATGACAATATTTTGTAAACTTGTGCTTGTTAGTTGAACTCACTGAACCAACATATTCTTTTAAACGTTAATAAGGTTTAAATACACCTGTTGGCTAAGATAAAATTTGGTAGTTTCAAAAAAAAGTACTACCTTTGCACTCGCAATTCAGAGATAACACAACATCTTAATTACAATTGCATGGTTAATATCGCGGGTTGGAGCAGTTGGTAGCTCGCCAGGCTCATAACCTGGAGGTCGCATGTTCGAGTCCTGCACCCGCAACAAGTTTCAATAAGTCGCTCATTTTTGAGCGACTTATGTGCGTTTATAAGATAGAATTATTCATGATAATTTTGTCTCAGCGGATTTTTCCAGTTGGTAAAGCGCAGTATTGAACATAAAGTTCATACCTTTGCAGTATGAAATCAGACGCATTATTACGGCTCAGTAGGAAAAATATCCTCATATTTTTCCTACTGAGCCCTTTTTTTTCTATAGAATTTCGTTTATTGCTGTAACTTTTGGATACAAAAAAGGCACGACCACAGTCGTGCCACCTATTTATTATATAAATAACCAAATTGTTTTGAGCTTGATTATTAGTTCACACCTCACGGTGTTGAACTAAAATCTTGCATCAAAATGTCATCCTATTAACTAATCTATTACCTTAATAACCTATTGACTTCCTGAAAATTCTTTTTTTTACTTAAACAACTAAATCTTTAAACCTAAACAATCTATTCTTATAAACTTTACGTTTGCAAAGGTAAAGAGTATTTTCCAATGTTCCAAATATTTATTTGGAAAGTTTACAATAACTGCAATAACTTGATATAAATCAATATATTTGGTGCTTTTATGCGTGATTTATAGAAAGAATGACGTAAGTTTTAGGATAACGAACCGGAATGTTAGGTGATAAAATAGGGGGAATGATTAGTGATAAAATAAATTTTTGCTAATCATTTTACCATAATACGCAAATTTACTCACTTATCCCCATGCTGCAAGTTGCCTTTTGGTTGTTGCTATATTATAAGGTGCAACCGAATGTAAACCATTCTTTGAAGGCAGAAGGGAATTGGGTTGGGGCAGAAGGGAGTAGGGCAAAGAACGCACTACCGCTGCCTGACATCTGCGCATAGAAAGCTCCCATATCGTAGAGTGATTGTTTCACGCTGCGTATTTCGGGGTAAACGCTGAAAATGGAGTGTTCAAAATCGTTGGACAAGTGGTTGCGCCACTCTGTAACAGGGCGTTTGACAATGTCTAAGCAGTTTTCTGTGGGTGCTTTTGGGGTGATAAATGAGAAGGCTTGAGCCGTAGAAATAGCCACAGGAGGTTTCACGATGAAGAGATAAAGTCCTTTTAAGTGAGCCAAATCGTTGGTTATGGGTTGCAAAATTTCGCCTATTCCTGTTGCGTATGCTGGTTCTGAGGTTGCAAAAAAGGCACAATCGGCTCCCAATTTTGCTGCATAATGTTGTAATTTCTCGGTCGTTAGTGATAGGTTACAGAGTTGGTTCACCATTCTTAAAGCGTAGGTTGCATCAGCCGAACCGCCTCCCAATCCTGCTTGAGAAGGGATATTTTTTTCCAAATCGAAGCTAACGTGCGGTAAATCGAAATCGTTGGCTAACAGTTTGTAAGCCTTTACGATAAGATTGTCAGCTGCATTGCCTTCAATTTTGTTTCCGCTCATGGACAAGGAACAAGCATTTGGCGTTCCGTCCGTGATGTTTGCCTCCAATCGGTCGGTCAGTTCAATAGGATAAAACACAGTTTCCAAGTCGTGGTAGCCGTCTTTGCGCTTTGCCACAACGTTGAGTCCAAGATTTATTTTACAACAAGGATAGGTTATCATACTTTCTATTTTTAGCTTTTGCGACCCTCTTCGTCGGGCGAGGGCATACAAAATGGCTTATCGTTCATAGGCGAAGACAAGTTCGAGGTGAATGCTTCGCTTAATCTTCTACAAAGTTACACAATCATTATGGAATATTTGCGAGAGTTTGAAGAATTTTGATTAATTTTGTAGCGATATGCCAGAAAAGAATAGTAACAGCAAAAAAAGTCCGAATAGACGCCAGACCGCGCCTATTGACAACACGTTTGGACACTTGCAACCGCAAGCGTTGGACATTGAAAAAGTAGTTTTGGGAGCGTTAATGATTGATAAAGACGCCTTTACGGTGGTATCTGAAATCTTGCGACCAGAAACTTTTTACGACCCACGCCACCAAAAAATATATGGGGCCATACAGTCTTTGAATTTCCACGAGCGTCCTGTTGATATCATGACCGTTGCCGAAGAGTTGAAACATCAAGGCAATTTGGAGGAAATTGGTGGTCCTGCCTACATCGTAGAGATTAGTTCGCATGTGGCATCGTCTGCCCACATCGATTATCATGGTAAGATTTTGCAACAGAAGTTCTTAGCACGACAATTGATTCAATTTGCATCAATGATAGAAACCGATGCTTTCGACGAAACAGTTGATGTTGATGACTTGATGCAAAGGGCGGAAGGCAGTTTGTTTGAACTATCGCAAAAGAACATGGCGCAGGAATATACGCAAATAGACCCGATTGTTCAGCAGGCACACGAATTGCTTTTGAAAGCTGCAAACAATAAGGATAGTGGCGGATTGACAGGTGTATCAACAGGCTATCACGACTTAGATAAAATTACAGCAGGTTGGCAACCGTCCGATTTGGTCATTATTGCGGGACGTCCAGCCATGGGTAAAACTTCGTTTGCATTGAGTTTGGCTAAAAATATAGCCATTGATAACCGCATTCCAATGGCTTTCTTCTCGCTCGAAATGAACAATGTGCAGTTGGTAAACCGCTTGTTGTCAAACGTTTGCTCTATCTCTGGTAGCAAAATACTTAGTGGACAATTAGACCCAAGCGATTGGGAACGATTTGATACGAACCTTAGAAAAATGGAAGGCGCACCAATTTATGTTGATGACACGCCAGGATTATCCGTTTTTGAACTCCGTACAAAGGCAAGACGATTGGCACGCGAGCATGGAATAAAAGTTTTGATGGTCGACTACTTGCAGTTGATGAATGCTAATGGCATGCGTTTCGGCAGTCGTCAAGAAGAAGTTTCCACCATCAGCCGCTCGTTGAAAGGATTAGCCAAGGAATTGGACATACCAGTTTTAGCCCTTTCTCAATTAAATCGTACCGTAGAACAACGTGATGGTATCGAAGGTAAACGTCCACAGCTGAGCGACTTGCGTGAATCGGGAGCCATTGAGCAAGATGCCGATATGGTTCTCTTTGTGCATCGTCCCGAATACTATCGCATTTTCCAAGACGAAAAAGGCAACGACCTACACGGTAAGGCGCAAATCATTATCGCCAAGCACCGTAAAGGCGCAACAGGCGACGTGTTACTCAACTTTAAGGGCGAATTTACCCGATTTGCTAACCCCGAAGAAGACAACTTCCTCCCTTCCATGAACGACCCATTGGGCGGCACAATCATGGAAAGCCGAATGAACAACGACCCATTGCCCCCACCACCAGGCGATATAGATTTCTAAAAAAGCCTCCCCAATCCCTTTCGCAACAACGAAAGGGATTGAGAAGGTTTCACCTTGATTTTACAAAATAGCCTATTTTGGAGTTGAAAAGCATAACTTTTTAGCACTAAAATAGGCTATTTTAAAAAAGTAACCGCCCCTCCGTTATTTTCGTTTCATAAAATGTTGTGTCTGTACAATATAAAAAATGTGCAACACTCTTCTCTTTAACCGATTAAAATCTTATGTCTCAGCATGGATAGTTAGCATAAAGTTGTTTTTTTTTTCTAAAAGGACTTTTTGGAAAATCCGATGAAAAATGTTAATTTTACAGACCTTTTATAATATAAACAATGAAACGAACTATATTTCCAAATGATTTTGCTCCCTATTATCCTATGGGGATACAACCATGCCCAATGTATGTAGATGTGGCAAACCGCATATATGAGCGCATAAAAAGAGTGGGACTTAACCTGCCTAATGCTGATAAATTGAAAAAAGAAATAGCCATAAATGTGGCTATTTACTACGAGGACAAGATGTCGGGTATTTATTTAATAGGTTGAATAAATATTTAGAAGGAAAAATATATATTGTTCTTTATTCTTAGTAGACAGCTTAATTTTTTCTGAAAATTCTTTGGGATGCTCGATATAAAATCGTACTTTTGTGAAGTATATATCCCATAAGTATGATGAAAATCACCACCAAATGGCAATCAACAGAATCAAATCAGTACTGGCTGAGAAACAAATGACCAGCAAAAGCCTCGCAGAGCAGCTTGGAAAGGGCGAGAATACCGTGTCAAGATGGTGTGCCAATAGAATACAGCCATCTTTGGAAACCCTTATAGAGATAGCAAACATTTTAGATGTAGATGTCAGAGAACTCATTACTCCGACAAAAGAATCTGCTTGGAGATAAATCTTATAAGAAACAATAATGGCACGCATATACGACAATATAGATGTAAAATTTGAGCAAGGGCTCAAAAATATCATTGACTCTCCCAACGTGAAGCGAGTTGATTTCTGTGTGGGTTACTTTAACCTGCGCGGTTGGAAACTCATTGTGGATCAAGTAAACAACTTGCCCGGTGATTATGTTGATGAAAACGGCGACAATGTGTTCCGCATTTGCCGACTGTTAATCGGCATGCACCGCCCCAATGAAGAATACATCCGTATGCTTTACGGCAAAGGGGATATTCTACCTGATGCCAATATGGTGCAACGGTGCAAACTGCAGATTGCTATTGACTTCCGCCGCCAATTACTCCTCGGTTTACCCACCAAGCAAGACGAGTGGACGCTGCGCCGCCTCTCCGCTCAACTTAAAGAAGGTAAGGTTGTGGTGAAACTCTATCTGCGCGAACCTCTCCACGCCAAGATCTATATTGCTCACAAGGAAGATTACTCCTGTCCCCGTGTCTGCGTGATGGGTAGCAGCAATCTTACCTATTCGGGACTTACCCGACAGGGTGAACTCAATGCCGAGTTTGCCAACGAAGACGAAACTGGCAAATTTTACAACTGGTTCTGCGACCGATGGGAAGATAAGTTTTGCATAGACATCACCAAAGAGCTGATAGAGGTGATAGACAACAGTTGGGCATCGGAAAAAGATATTCCTCCTTACTATATATATCTTAAAATAGCCTACCATCTGAGCGAAGAAGCACGCAACGGAATTAAGGAGTTTGTGCTTACGCCAGAATTTCGTCACGAGCTTTTCGATTTCCAGCAGAACGCCGTGAAAATTGCAGCTCGACACTTGAACAACGAGAAACGAGGCGGTGCCATGATTGGCGATGTAGTGGGATTAGGAAAAACCATTACGGCTTGTGCCATTGCCAAGATTTACGAGATGACCTTTGCCAGCAGCACACTCATCATCTGTCCTGCCAATCTGCAGGATATGTGGCGTAAGTATGTGCGCAAATACGACCTGAAAGCCGACATCATGTCTATGTCAAAACCGATAGATGTGGATTCGGCACGTTACTATAGGCTTATCATCGTGGACGAAAGCCACAACCTGCGCAATGGTGGTAAGCGTTATCAAAACATCAAAGCACTCATCGAGCATCAAGACAGCAAGGTACTGTTGCTCACCGCCACACCTTACAATAAGGATTTCAGCGATTTGAGTAATCAGTTGCGCCTGTTCCTCTCAGACGACCAAGACCTCGGTATTCGCCCCGAAGCCTACATTCGATCGCTGGGTGGTGAACGTGCCTTTCTGCAACAGCATAGCGATATCTTCATCCGCAGCATCAAGGCTTTCGAGAAAAGTCCGTTTACAGAAGACTGGAATGAACTGATGAAGCTCTTCCTTGTGCGTCGCACTCGCTCATTCATCAAGCAGTATTTTGCCAAAGAGGATCAAACCAATCATCGCCGCTATTTGGAGTTCCCCGACAAGACACGTTCTTACTTTCCAGAGCGACTCCCCAAGGCCATCAAGTTCACGACTACGCCAGGCGATCAGTACAGTCGTCTTTACTCCGAGGACATGATTACGCTGATGCGTTCGCTGCAACTGCCCCGATATGGACTCAACAAATACATCAACGAGGGAAAAACTGCCGAGACTTCACGCCATGAGCAGCAACTCATCGAGAACCTCTCGCGTGCGGGACAGCGCATGATGGGATTCTGTATGAGTACCTTCTTCAAGCGTATCGACTCCAGCGGATTCTCTTTCCTGCTTACGCTCTATCGCCACATTCTTCGCAACTGTGTCTTCATCTATGCCTTAGACAACAAGTTGCCCCTGCCTATCGGTGACGAAAACAGTCTGCCTGACGATTATGTCGAAGACGAAGATACCAATACCACCATGTTTGGCGAGGAACTCGACGTACAGGCTGCCGTGGGAGCCACGCTGCATATTCCCACCGACCTTGCCACCTATATGGAAAAGGGCAAGGAGTATTACGACATCATCACGGGCAAGAACAATGTGGCGTGGCTGCCGTCTGCCTATTTCAAACGCACGCTGAAACAACAGTTGAGCAAGGACTGCGAAACATTGATTAAAATGATTGAGCTTTGTGGCGACTGGCAGCAGCAGACCGACGAGAAGCTCAACGAGCTGCAGCAACTCATAGAAGGGGAACACAAGGACGACAAGATTATCATCTTTACCCAATATAGCGACACGGCACGCTACATCTACAACCAACTTCGCAAGCGTGGTGTTCAGGCCATCGACTATGCCACAGGCGACAGCGACAACCCTACGGCAATCGTAGAGCGATTCTCGCCTGTAAGCAACGAGAATCCCGATATGCCCAAGAGCGAGCAGACGCGGGTGCTGATAGCTACCGATGTGCTCTCCGAAGGTCAGAACCTGCAGGATGCGCACGTCATCGTCAACTTCGATCTGCCTTGGGCCATCATCCGACTGATTCAGCGTGCCGGACGTGTGGATCGTATCGGGCAGACATCCGATTTGATTGATTGCTACTCGTTCTTCCCTGCCGATGGCGTGGAGAAGGTCATCAAGCTGCGCTCCAGACTGAATGACCGCATCAACAAGAATGCCAACATAGTAGGTAGCGATGAAGTGTTTTTCGAGGGCAACGAGCAGAACCTGCGCGATATGTTCAATGAGAAAAGTGGTGTGCTTGACGACGAGGATGATGCCGAGGTGGATCTCTCATCGCAGGCTTACCAGATATGGAAGTCGGCCACCGATGCACGCCCCGAGCTGAAACAGATTATTCCGAATCTGCAAAACATGATTTATTCCACCCGTACCATCGACGACCCGTTGCAAGAGGGCGTGATTACCTACGCCCGCACGGCCAACGACTTTGACATTATGACGTGGCTCAACCGTGACGGCGAGTTTATCACCCAGTCGCAGAAGCGCATCCTCGATGCTCTCAGGTGTAGTGCTGATACCCCTGCCGTTCCTGCCATGGAGCAGCACCACGAGTTAGTGGGCAAGGCGGTAGAGCTGATGAAGACACAAAGCCAAAGTGTGTCGGGTGGCATACTGGGCAACCGCTTCAGCACCCGCTACCGCATCGTCGCCCTGCTCGAACACTATTACGAACAGCCTGTCACCCTCTTCTTCGATGAAAACAGCCGTGAGCAACTCAAGCAAGCCATCGACGACATCTACAACTATCCGCTGCTTGAACAAACCAAGTTCATGCTCGGACGAATGTTGCGTGCATCGGGCAAGTCGTCGAGCGATGATATAGTGGAGTATGTTCTCGAAATGCGGCGTACAGGTGCGTTGTGCCGCATTGAAGAAGAAAGTAGTCAAAACAAAGAAAACACCATTATTTGTTCGATGGGACTGAAACTTCCTAACGAATAATAACAAGCAATCTATAGAATGAAGAAAGCAACCTTTCAAGCCTATCTGCGAGAAGCCAATTTCCGTGAGCTCTTTATCACGGAGATGGGTTGGAATAACTATGGAGGTCAAACAGCTCTACCCCCTATCGCAGTAGAAGATACCGAATATCAATTTACCACAATTGCCGAGCGCAATGGCTTCCAGATATTAGTGTGCGAGGCCGATGCTATTCCTTCGGCATCGCTTTGTCGTCATATCGACACCAAACTGCGTCGTTCTGCCAACGACTATATCGCTATCTATGTGCTTCGCAACACCGAGCATCATCTGTGGGTGGCTCCCGTGCGACAGGTAGAAAAGCGTAACATCGTCACCATTGAATATGAGACTGCGGCGCAAGCCGACTTCCTCTTCTCAAAGATTGCCGACCTAAGCTTCGACCTCGACGAGCGCACGACCATCGTGGATGTGAAGCAGCGCATACAGAGCACTTTTGCTGTCAATAGCGAGAAGATTACTAAGGACTTCTATACAGGCTTCAAGAAAGAACACGATGCTTTTGTCAAGTTTATTACGGGTATCGATGACGAGATTACTGACCTGAAGGCGAACCGCAACAAGCAGTGGTACACCTCGGTGATGCTCAACCGACTGATGTTCTGTTACTTCATACAGAAGAAGGGTTTTCTTGACGGCAATGTCAACTACCTGCGCGACAAGCTCACGTGGTGCCAAGAGAAGCGGGGCGAAAACCAGTTTTTTAAGTCGTTCTACAAGGGGTTCCTCGTGCAACTCTTCCAAGATGGCTTGAATGCACCACGCCACGAACGTGAGTTTGAGCAGGTGTATGGCAAGATACCCTATCTCAATGGTGGCATGTTCGACCGGCACCAGATAGAGTGTGACTACCAAGATATTGACATTGACGATGTAGCCTTTGAGCGACTCTTCGATTTCTTCGACAAGTGGCGCTGGCACCTCGACACTCGCATTTCGGCTTCTGGCAAAGACATCAACCCTGATGTGTTGGGCTACATCTTTGAGCAGTATATCAACGACCGTGCACAGATGGGAGCCTACTATACCAAGGAGGACATCACCGAGTATATCGGGCGCAACTGCATCCTGCCGTTCCTCATGGACAAGGTGGCAGCCAACACGCCCAAGGCTTTCTCACCCAAAGGTGAGGTGTGGACGATGTTACAGCAGAGTGGCGACCGCTACCTCTTCGATGCCGTTAAGCAGGGCTATACATCCGATTGGAGAAAACACATTCCCGAAAATATCGCCATCGGTCTGGATACCACAAAGCCCAACCTGCTTGATCGCCGTAAGGATTGGAACACCCGTACTCCTGAACCTTTCGCTCTGCCTACAGAGATTTGGCGCGAGACCATAGAGCGTTTGCAGCGGTGCGAGGACATCATCGGTAAAATTAGCCGTGGGGAGATACATGAGGTAAACAATTTCATTACCTACAATCTGGATATCCGCCGCTTCGTGCAAGACCTCTTAGAGCAGACGGAAGACCATCTGCTTGTGGCTCATTTCTATCATGCCCTGCAACAGGTAACCATTCTCGATCCAACATGCGGCTCGGGTGCCTTCCTCTTTGCTGCGCTCAATATCCTTGAGCCACTCTATGAGACGTGTATTAGCCGTATGGAGGACTTCCACCAGCAGAACGACCGTCTCTTTAAGGACGAATTGGCAGAAATCTCACAGAAGTATCGTTCAAACATACAATACTTCATCTATAAGAGCATCATCCTGCGCAACCTCTACGGCGTGGACATCATGGCTGAGGCTGTGGAGATAGCCAAGTTGCGCCTCTTCCTCAAGATGGTAGCCGTGGTGGAGGCAGACCGTCGTGCGCCCAACCTTGGACTCGACCCACTGCCCGACATCGACTTCAATATCCGCTGCGGCAATACCCTCGTGGGATATGCTACGGAGCAAGAGATCGTAAACGAGGCTACCTACGGCGACATGTTCACCAAGCAGGAGTTTCAAGAGAAGGTGGAAACCGAAATGATGAAAGTAGCTAAGGCTTTCGATGAGTTCCGCCATATCCAGCTCTCACAGCACGAGGATATTGACACTTTCAAGCAAGCCAAGGAAGAATTAAAGCAACGTCTATCTGCCTTTACCGACCTACTCAACCATCAGATGTTCTCACATACAGGTGGTAGCGACTACGACGCTTGGCTCGACTCGCACCAGCCTTTCCACTGGATAGCCGAATATTATCAGATTATTCATGGCAACGGAGGATTTGATGTGGTGATTGGAAATCCGCCGTATGTGCAAATCAGAGAGGTTGATTATTCTCTACCCAATTATGAAACGCTTGATTGTGGAGACTTGTATGCACTTTGTGTTGAACGTTCTGTGAAATCCCTTCGACATCCAGTAGGGAAATTAGGAATGATTATTCCCATCTCTATTGTCTCGACAGATGGCTATTTCTCCTTACGTAAAGTTGTGCTGAATAATTTATCTGGCATCATAACAAGCAATTACGGTGTAAGACCAGCAAAACTTTTTGATGGGGTAGATAAGCGACTAACAATACTCTTGTCTTCTGATAAGGATAACTTTAACACTCACTACATAAGATGGATTTCGTCCGAACGAGAAAACATATTTCAGTTGCTGAAATACGTGAAGGTCAATCACGATGTGCTCGGAATTTCAGGTTTTCCTAAAATCAGTTACCGAACGGAAGAGTCTATACTTCAGAAGCTTTCCAATTTCTCTGCTGTTGCAGCAGATACAGTAAGACTCTCTGAATATGTATTATTGTACACGAGGAAATTACAATACTTTATTCAATTCTTTACAACTCCTCCCAAAATTACAGACGCCAAAGGGAACACAGTCTTACCTTCTGAGTTAAAGAAGCTATATTTTGATAAATCTAGCACGTTGGACAAAGCAATACTTGCACTTAACAGCAACTTGTTTTTCTGGTTCTTCATTGCTTTTTCTGATTGCCGTAATGTTAACAGTCGGGAAATCTTACACTTTCCTGCCTCATTAAGAGACATAAAAGATACGGAGGACTTCAACGATAAAGCTAAGACATTATTAAGAAGTTTCATTGACAATGCTGTTATGCTACAACGTAATGACAAGCGTGCCGGAGTATTGAAGATACAATCTTATCAGCCTCGTCTTTCCAAGTCCCTCATCGACGAGATTGACAAGGTTCTTGCCCAGCACTATGGCTTTACGGAGGAGGAGCTCGACTTCATCATCAACTATGACATCAAGTACCGAATGGGCGATGAGTTAAATGAGGATTAACTACAAACATAATTATTGAGTACTAAATGACAAGAACGGAATTATCTTCAACAGTATTGGAAAACGACAATATCCTTATCAGTTACATCCCTTATACATTTAAGGATGTTCTATTTCTATCATTGATGCCAATGGTAATTGTTGCATTAGCAACACTTTACAAATAAATATACTCCCGAACAATGGACGAAAACAACAAGATATTGATATATACTGGTCAAGATGGTTTAACCAAGATAGATGTGAAACTTGAGGAAGACACTTTGTGGCTTACTCAAGCACAGATGTGCGAATTGTACCAAACGTCGAGGACAAATGTGGTGGAGCACATTAAGCACATTTATGAAGAAGGCGAGTTGCAAGAAGAAGCAACCTGTCGGAATTTCCGACAGGTTCGCCAAGAGGGCAATCGTATGGTAAATAGAACTGTGCCATACTATAACCTCGACATGATCATCGCCTTGGGCTATCGTGTGCGGAGCATCACAGCTACTCGCTTTCGTCAATGGGCTACCTTGCGCCTGAAAGAATACATTACCAAAGGCTTTACGCTCGACGATGATCGTCTGAAGAAGTTAGGCGGGGGCGGTTATTGGAAAGAACTGTTGGAACGTATCCGCGACATTCGAGCTACGGAAAAAGTGTTTTATCGTCAGGTGTTGGAAATCTATGCCACGAGTATCGATTACGACCCACGTGCCTCTGTCTCACAGGAGTTCTTCAAAAAGGTACAAAACAAAATCCATTTTGCCATACACGGGCACACGGCTGCTGAGCTGATTGTGGAGCGTGCCGATGCTGAAAAGGATTTTATGGGGTTGCTTACTTTCAAGGGAACACAGCCCACCTTAGCCGAAGCACGCACGGCAAAGAATTATCTTGACGATAAGGAACTCCGTGCCATGGGACAACTAGTATCGGGTTATCTGGACTTTGCAGAACGCCAAGCCGAGAAAGAGCTGCCCATGACGATGAATGACTGGGCAAACTATTTGGACAGAATACTCACTATGTCGGGCGAACAACTGCTGCAAGATACAGGCAAGGTGTCGCACTCAGAAGCGATGGAGCATGCCACCAATGAATATCGGAAATACAAGCAGCGCACCATCAGCGATGTGGAGCACGACTATCTTGATGCCATCAAGCATTTAGGTAAAAAAGGTGATGATTGAGAATGTTATGCAACAGGTAATGCTTATGGAATATCTCGGCAACAAAGCACTTCTCGATGCGCACAAGACCGCCTTTCTCTGCTCGCGCCAAGTGAGCAGCATGGCGGTGTTGCGCTGTTACGACTGGGCTACCGACATTTGCAAAGAGGAAGGTGTGGTGGTGAGTGGCTTTCAGTCGAAGATAGAACGCGACGTGCTACACTTCCTGCTGCGTGGCAAAAAGCCAATTATTATTGTGCTTGCCAGAAAGATGTATGCCACAATTTCCTCCGAATGGCAGAAGGCTATGGATGCCAACCGACTGCTTATTATCAGTACAGCCCCCAATGCTGTGAGAGTAAGTAAGGCTGCCGCCGCTGCTCGCAACCGATACATCGCCGAACTATCAGATAAAATCGTCTTTGGTTACATACATCCTGATAGTGCATTAGCTCTTCTACATGATAACTACCATAGTGTATCTCACCTTTTGTAGTGGGTAAAACGTAATATCTGAGTTGCGAGGATATTACCCCAACTTTGAGAAGTTGGCAAGTCTCTTTTGTCCGCACAAAAGTACAACTTGCTACCCAAACTCGGTAAGAGTTGTTTGTCCTCGGATAAAGTATGATGGTTAAATCTTCCATCGACTATACATGACAGACCTATTTAACTGACAGCTTAATTAGGTACTTCATCAAATTGATTATTTCACGAGATAAAGAAACGCAAGTTCAACATAGAACTGCAATCCCAAGTACGGGTGTAGCTTAATAATCTATACCTGAAAACACCGAGGGGTTTGGGGGCGAGAAGCCCCCATGA
>QWBY01003428.1_pt1 | contig 16301 bp, 12 predicted proteins | sample 1972471 | NCBI WGS metagenome assembly QWBY01 (sample SAMN09866722, study PRJNA288562) | Human gut metagenome isolate term6_stool, whole genome shotgun sequencing... | reverse complement strand
TTACAAAGTAGTTTATGAAAATGGTAAAGAAGTTTCTCGTGAAAAAGTTTCTGAACAAGTAGTTCAAGATGTGTTGAATGAAGTTATTGAAGTAGGTACTAAAGAACAAGTGAAAAAACAAGAACCTAAAAAAGAAACTAAACAAGAAAAACAAGCAGAAAAGATTGAACAAACTAAAAAACCTGAGCCTAAGAATCTTCCTAAAGCAGGTGTGGAAGCTGAAGCCCCACTACTTGCAGGATCATTGTTAAGCGTTATTTCGGGATTGTTTATATCTTTGAAAAAGAAGTTTAAATAAAAAAAATTAAGTCGCAAGTTTTATACTTGCGACTTTTTTTAATCTTCAATATTTATAATTTTTGAGATTGGGGTTATGCTATTAATATCATATTCTTCATACGCTACACAAATTTCTCCGTTTGTTTCGTGTGCTTTACTAATGAATTTAGAGAATATAAGCATATTTGCTCTGGTTTTTGATTCAGTTCCTTTATAATTTTTGTATGTGTAAACAAATTCTTCTTTTTCATAAAGTATTTTTCGTATTTCTTCTACTGAATATTTGCTTTTCATTTTTTGACCTCACTTTTTTTAGTTATATATATTTTTTTTATTTTTCTTCTGGTTTGTATATTTTGATGATGTCTGAAATTGGATGTGGATCATCACAGATGTAATCTATGTCACGGATATCATCTGTGTCTTGATAAGCGACACAGAATTCAGATTCTCCAAAAGTGTCTTTAATATCTGAATCGAAGAATATTATGTTGAATGTTGCAGTTTTTGTTTCTTTGTCTAATTCATCATAATACTCATATTTCAATTCGTTATATTTTTCAAGATATTTCATAATTTCTTCTACTGTGTATTTTGCCGTTGCTATTTTCTCTTTTCTATTTTTCTTTAGGTTTTTCCAATATTCCGTTATTTCTTCTAAAGTGTGGTTTTTCATTATTTTTCTCTCCTTTTTTTGTTTTAGTTTTCTTTAAAGATGTGAGCTGCACCCGTTTCGTCTTCTACAAGTACTAAATAACCGTCTTTTAGTTTGTTTTTATACTTTGTTTTTATGATTTCAGGTATTTTAGTATATAAGCAATAGTTTTTTTCTAATATAGGCTCATCTTCTGCATAAAATTTTCCAGTTGGTTTAAATATTTTTACTGTATAAATCATTTTTTTAACCTTCTTTTATTTTTATATTTGGCGTTTGGGATAGGACTTGAACCTACAACTTTTCGGTTAACAGCCGAATGTTCTACCTTTGAACTACCCAAACGAATAGATTTAGTCAGGATTCGAACCTGAAACTTCTTGACCACGAGTGCTTTACCAATTAAGCTAAAGTTTTTATCCTTTTGGGACTTGAACCCAAAACTTCTCGATCGCAAGTGCTTTACCACTTAAGCTACTAAATCATAGTAAATATTTAGGATGGTGTATAAACGATCCTAAATATTTTTCATTTTATTCATAGCTACTGTATCCATTGTTATTGTTTTTATTTCTTCCCACCTGTTTTTGAATTGTTTAAATTCTTTTGGTTCTTGTTTTTGAAGTTGTGGGATGATACCTAATAGCACATTTTCTAAAGTCATTTCTTCATTGTAATTATATGGTGGGAATTGGGGAAAGTTTAGATTTTGTGCTTTTATATCATATGCGTTTTTCATATATATTTCTATATTTGCGAGTCCATTATTTATAATAATGCTTTCACCGATTGCTAAATATTGCATTAATATTGTGTAATTTTCAATATTAAATAGTTGATTTTTGTATAACATTTTAAACCTCTTTTTATAACATCATTTCTAATAACTGGTTAGTCAATTCTTGGTTTTTAATATCTTCATAGAATACATAACCTCTTGCTGAACAATTTTCATAGATTATTTCGTCATTTTCTTTGATTTGTAAGTCAATAACTGTTTCTAAAGTTCTTGAATCATCTGGAAATGTTACATAATCTTGATCTCTTTCAACTATTACTGTATATTTTTTTCCGTTTAATGCTAATGTATCTTTTTCTAAATTTGTTTTATCTAATTTTAATGCTACTAAATTACTTAAATCTTTCATGGTGATCCTCCCTATAAATTTCTTATTATTTTTATTTTTTCACTTACTATTTCGGACGTTCCTTGAACGTCCTTTTTTCACTTATTATCTTTCTTGTTGATATTCAATAAATTCATATATTCTGTCATATAAATAATTGAGATTATATAATCTCCAGTTTCGAATATTTTTATGTTTTCCATTGGATTCATCATCATAAATCATATATTTTATGTAATCATCATCGATTTTTTTATTTTTAATGTAAGTTCTTAACCTTATACTGTATTCGTTGAAGAATTCTTTATTGTCAAAATTTATTCTTTTTTCAATTGTTATATTTATTTTTCTTTTGGCATTTTTCCCGTTTTTATAACAAATGTTATATTTCGAATCACATTCAGAATTAATATCTTCTTGAACAGAATTGATAAAATCTTTAACATCGTTGATTATATTATCTTTGTTTATTTCATAATCTTTTTTCATATTTTTTTCTCCTTATCTTATTTTTTTACTTATTGTCTCGACGTTTTTAAACACTTTTTTCACTTATTATTTAAAAAAATATCCCACAATTTTTGTTGTGGGATTAATTGTTATTCTCTGTAGGTATCGTATATGTGAACCTCCCCATCTAATACAGTAGCTTAGGTGGGGCTTCTTTTTAGCCTTTAAGACAAAAGAATAGCTTTCCGAAGATACAGACTTAACTTAGTTACAAAAACAAGGTGTTTGCATAACCACATTAAGACTAATTAAATCGGAATATGTGTTTTTGGTTCCATTGAGTGCTAGAGGAACTTTTGCCTCTAGCATCAACCTACAAGTTTCTTTTTCCTTGTAGGGTTTTATTATTTCTCTAATAAAATATCTAGCCGCTATATTGTATGAAGCTGATAAATCACAATTGTATTTCTTTCCATTAGAAAATGTTGCAAGACAATAATTTGTCTTGTCTCTATAAACTTTCCCACTACTATCAAATGCAAACTTACTTGTGTTTCTTGCACACACAGACGCATATTTTAACCCATTTACATGGCATAGATGAGAGAGCCTTTTGATGATTCCTCTTTTTCTCCATAGATGAAGCTTTTCCTTATGTGAACCTTTAGCTCTTATATATGGGTCTAAGTGTTCAAACACAATACCATTAACATTATTTTCCAACGCAAACTTTATAATTTCTCTACAAGTATAGATTTCTAATCTATTTTGACAGTTGTTGATTTCTCTGTATATAGAGTTGGTAGATTTTCTGTTTCTTTGCAATTTTTTCTTTTTGTTGATTAGATGATTTAAAAGGTCTTTTTCTTTATTATTTTTTATGAACTTTCGTTTATAGATAGTGCCTTTATCATCCATAACACATAATGTTGCTAGAGAATTTAATCCTAGATCTACGCCAACGACGGTATTTATTTTTGTAGGAATAACTGTTTTTGATTTAACTGGAAAAACAAAATAATATTCATTTCTTTTCTTTCTAATTGTAGGGCTTAATACATTTCCACGTTTTCTAATATATCTAACATCTGAAGGTCTTAGATTTAGATTAATCCATACCCAATCGTTGTTTTTAAAGACTTTAATCTCACAAGAATACTCATCAGTCCATTTAAATAAACCACCTGAAGATATATAGAACACAGGCATTGAATTGTGCTTGTATTGTAGCTTTGGAGGTTTGTGTTTTTTATCTGTTTCGTTAAACATTTCTAGTTTAGTGAAATATGAACGAATATGACCTAAAGCCTCTCCAATTGCAGCACGTCTTAAATATGTTGGAAACTTGTAGAGCTTAGAATCAAAGTCATATTTTGGATTTGGATTGTATTTTGTTTTATGGCTTAATTTTTCTATTAAAGAGACGGGATTTTTATTATAAGCAGAAATAACAGCCCATTCTTTTTCTATTAAGGAGATAAAAAATCTCACAGCATCTCTATAAAGCAAACAAGTATCATGAATGGCTTTTTTATCAATCTTAGAATCATCGTATTTATTGTTTATTTTAACCTTATATGAAGACACTATGTTCATTTTTATCCTCCTTTACATTTGATTACCTTATGGTATAATTATACCATAAATACATTTAGTTGTAAACATAATAAATCATTAGAACGAGGTGCTATAATATGAATATACAAGCGAATAGACACAGTGTATACGAGCTAAAATATCATTTAGTTGTAGTAACTAAATACAGAAAAGAAATAATTAACGATAAGATAAAAGATGAACTAACAGATATAGCTATAAACATATTTGAAAATAGCTATAACGGAACAATAATAGAAATCAATATCAATAAAGACCATATACATATCCTTTTTAGTGTAGGACCACAAGTCCAATTATCCAAGGCTATAAATTCATTTAAAACTGTATCATCTAGGTTAGTAAGAAAAAATAACACAGATTATCTGAATGCTTTTTATAGGAAACCATATTTTTGGTCTAAGTCATATTATATTGGCTCAGTTGGTAATGTTAACGAAGAAGCAATTAAAAACTATATACAAAACCAAGGCAAAAAAGCACTTAACCCCTCCTAATGCATTTGCTTAGAAGGGGAGTGTGGGGTTAGTTATTTAACAGGCATTTTTTCTGGGTTATAAGATTCACTTGTTGGGCAAATAATAAATTTCATTTTTTACCTCTATTTTATTGTTCTTTTAGTATGACTTCTAGTATTCTGTTTATGTCTTGTAAAGTTTCTAATGTTCTTGTGTTTGTTAGGGCTGTAAAATCTATAGTATTCATTGTGACATCTATTGTTATTTGTTCATAGATTTTGTTTTCACGATCGTTTATTATTATTAATCCTAGTTTACTTATTCTTGATCTATAGACATTAATTGTTAAATCAAATTGTTTGTTTTCATCATAACTTAAATTTTGTTCTGCTGAAAATATCAGCTTTTTATAGTTTACGTCAGGGTCTTTTTCAACAAATTTTTGATTTTTGATGATATCTCTGATTTCGACTAGTTTCTGAGTTATTTCTTCTTTAATGTTTTCTTCTTGTGCTTGTCTTATTTGTTCATTTGCTATTTTTTCTTTTATGATTTTTTCAATTAGTTTCATTTTTTTCACCTATCGCCTTTAATATTTTGTTGATTTCTGTTTTTAAATCGTCTTTTTCTGTTAATACTAAATCATAATTTTTAAATCTTCTAAAATCTGTTTCTGATTTATGATATTTTAACTCATACGGTATATCTTTTAGACCGTCACGTTTTTTAAGTCTAGCTTTTCTTGTTTTTTCATCAATGTCCAAACAAATAATAATAGCATCTAGTTCTTCAAGCATTTCAATTTCGTTTAAAAACCTAGCATCTGAGATAAGTATTGTTTTATCTTTATGTTGTTCTAATTTTTGTTTCATTTTGTCAACCCAATAGTTAGGGTTTTGTTTTCTTCTTATGTCAGTTCCTAGATATTGTAATGCTTTTCTTACTTCTTGATATCTTGAACGTGAGTTAAAATTTATAGATAGTTTCAATAAAGGTTCGAATATGACACATAGGTTAGATACTTCTATTAGTTTTAAGTTTTTTTCTTTTATTAATTCATAGAAATATAAGCTATTGTCTGTGTCATAGAATTTTTTTATGTTTACTATTATTTCATCCAGTTCGTCTTTTAAGCTATCAGCAAATGCTAATTTTGTTGTGTTTGGGAGTTTTTTTGAGAGTTCATCACACAATGTATCCTTTCCAGAACACATTGCTCCACAAAATGCTATAATCATGGCTTTTTCCTTTCTTTTGTTTGAGATTATAGCTTTATTTTATCATATTTTGAAAAACAAATAAAGGCTTAGAGCGATGTGCTCTAAGCCTGAATTTCAAATCGAGTCTATACATAGGAGAGGTATAGGCTTTTGGAAGCGGAATCGGTCTTTTTCACCCGACAGCTAATTTTTTTAGTAAGTTTCAATTTTAAGGTTAATATATGTTTTAGGAGGTTTTATTTTTTAGATTTCTTCGATTTTGTCTTCAACAAGTTCGCTGTTTTCGTCTTGTTGTTCAGTTCTTTTAGGTTGTCTTAAATCTACATCAGTGATGAAGCAAATTTGAGAATATACGTCTTGACCTGTCTTTTGATCTTTGTAGTTATTACTTCTCATTTCGTAAGCAAATCCTACTAAATCACCTTTGTGCAAGTAATTGTATACTGATTTTTCTAATTGAATTTTTTCTGGAACAAATGCTTGTAATTGGATATATTGTACTCCACGTTTGCCTTTGTTTTCGCCTTTTGTATCTTTGTAGTTATTTTCAACTGCAACTGTTACAAATACTTTGTGAGAATTGTCTTTGTTTTTGAAAACTTCAATGTCTCTTGTTAATCTACCTTCTACAATACCGTGATTTCTAATGTTCATACTCTAATTTCTCCTTTATAATTTTATTTTTTCTTAATGCGAACATAAACGGCTCTGTCGTGGCTATTATTCTAATCTTTTTCCACCGTTATCATTTACATTCGATTATTTTATCATATTTTTTTTCGAGTAATCTTTGATTACTCTTGTGATAATCTTTGATTATCGCTTATAAGATTTTTTAAATCTTCGTATCCTTTTTCGAGTAAACTTTGTTTACTCTCTTTTTTGAATATTTTATATATTCACATTTTTCTCGAGTGATGCTGCACCATTCTAAAGACTGGGCATTTTTTGGACAATTTTTGATTATTATTTTTTAAGATTTTTTTTAAATCTTCATATCCTTTTTCGAACAAATTGTATAATTTGTTCTCAAATAATGTTAAACTAGTCTAAAAGTTTGGCACCTTCTTGCTTCAACGTTGGTAGCAATCCACCAACTCTACCTTGACACTAAATGTGTTCAATTTAACCTTTCAGTCGCAAGCGTTAATTCCGAGTCATCCCCTCGTACATTTTTATTATATAGTTTAAAACCCTCTTTTAGTATATTTTTAGCCGCATTTATATCTCTATCATGTTTTGTGCCACAATTTGGACAAGTCCATTTTCTAATTGCTAATGAATTTACTATATCCTTATGATAAGCCCCACAATCAGAACACACAATACTTGTTGGTGTATATTGGTCTATTTCTACGTAAATTTTGCCACAATCTTCTGCCTTGTATTTAGTAAAAAATTTAAACATTCCAAATCCGTTGTCATTAGTTGATTTTCCTAATCTCAGATTTTGAGCGATGCTTTGTAGTTTTATACCTTCAAAAGCTATTAGGTCATACTTGTTAACCAACATACGACTAATTTTATGAGCTCTATCAAGTCTTTGGTTTTTAGTATGCTCATGAATTTTGTTTATTTTTTGCTTTTGTTTATGGAAGTTTTTTGAACCTTTCTTTTTACGTGAAAGTTTTCTTTGTTCTTTAGCTAATTTAGATTGGTTTTCTCTAAAATATCTATTTTGAGATAAAACTTCCCCGTTTGAGGTCATTCCGAGACCATTAGACATATAGTCAATACCAATTGAATTTTTGACGTTAGGTATTATTTTCTTAGGTTCTTCTATGTAGTATTCACACAATATAGACACATAGTATTTATCGTTAGGTCTTTTACTAATTGTGACTGATTTTATTTTCCAATCTTTTGGGATTTGTCTGTGTTGTCTACAATTGACTAGTCCTATTTTAGGTAATTTTATATATTTTTCAATAAATCTGATATTATTTTTTTGGTTAAATGTGGTATAAGACTTTCTATCGTTTTTCTTGTTTTTAAATTTAGGAAAATTTATCTTTTTATTCCTAAAGAAATTATCATAAGCTTTATTTAAGTTAACCCATTCAGTGGCTAGAGCTAGACTGTCGACTTTTTTTAAGAATGGAAATTCTTTTTTAATTTCAGCCGGTGTGCGTGAATTAGTTTTGCCTGTTTCTTTGTAAGAGTTGATTCTTTCACTTAACATTGTATTGTAAACAAAGCGGCAACAACCAAATGTTTTATTAAAAAAGATTGTTTGTTTTTTAGTTGGTTTTAATAAAAACTTAAAAGCTTTATTCTTTTTTATCATGTGTTGCCTCCTTTTTGTTTATTATATTTATATTATACCATATTTACTTAGAATTAGGAACAAATTAGATAATTTGTCCTCAAATCAGATAAATAAATAACAAGCTATTTTCCTAATAAATGTGAGAAATATTCTTGTATTTTTCTCATATATAGGGTATAATTATGGTGTAATATCAATTAGAAGATGTATTATTTTTACAAATAACTTTACATATGTAAAGTTCATATATATAAATTTTTGTACTAAAGAAAGGAGAATAAAACTTTGAACAAAAAATTTACAAGAGTTTTTTCGTTTATTTTGGCGTTTATGATGTTGTTTCAGTTTTCATTACCTGCTATCACATCATTTGCATATCACGAAGAAGAAAAAGAAAGAGGTGGTTCCAGAAATATCTGAAAGAAAAGATATTTTAAAGGTTATGAGTGAACAGCCTGTAGTAGACGAAGCAGACGGTTCTAAGATTGAAATGATTTCAGTCGATTGGTTAACTCCTGACGCAGTAAAAGATGATAAAGAAGAAGAATTGAATTTGAAATGGCATTCAGATACACCTGGAGGCGCTCAATTAAGAATCAATTACGCTTTATCAGGAAGATATGATTATCCAGCAGGTGCAATCCAAATTTCAGTTCCTAAACAAATTTTTAGAGATAGGAATGGAAAATTAGTTGGATCAGCTCAATTCGCTGTATTAGAGGCACCAGATAAATCAGGAGATTTTGCGTATGTAGAAACAGAAGATTCATATATCTACATCAATACCAAGAAATTATCGGCAGCAACTCAAGGTTACATTGAAATGAGTTTAACAAATGTAACACCTCATGATATCAAAGACTTAGTCACTGGTTATAAGACAGACGATTTTAATGCAACTGTTAAAGTACAAACTAAGAATGGACAAGAGATATCTAAGAAATCAAATGACATCCATGCAATCGTCGATACTAGAGCTTATATAGATCAAGCTCGTAAAACAGTGTCAAATGTTAGTAAAACTTGGAGTAGTTCATATCCAAGTGAATTAAAACCTGAAAAAGATGCTGATAAATATGTTTATATAGCATACTCAGTTCATGCTAATGCTAATGGATCTCAACCTTTTAAGATCTCTATGAAAGACGTTGCTAGTATGAATGATACTGAAGGTTTATTTGAAAAAGGTGAACCGATAGTCTTAGGCTATCAAAGATCGGATGGTACAGTAATCAAAGGAAATGGTACCGCTACTTTAGAAGATCCTAATAGGTATGAAGGCTTTACAACAGGATATAATTTCTATGGTACAGTTTATGTAGCTTATCCACCAATCAAACATTTGAAATTAGACACATTGTATAGAATGGCTAATACAGTAGAATTTACAATGACATCTCTAGACGATAAGGAAGTTACTAAAACATCTGACAGTGCACATCAAGATTACCAATATTCAATAGTAGATTTTACACCAACTGGTCATTTTTGGGTAGACAAAAGAGGTGGAGAACATCTTAATTATGCATTAAACAAAATGCAAAAAGGTGAATCAATACCTGAATTAACTTATATGATAAGACCTAGAGCATTTGGTTATAAATGGACAAAAGATCCAAATAGTACAACAGACGAAATGTCAGATTATAAGAAAGTTCCATACAAAGTAATTGTTACAGACGATCAAATATCTTTTGGTAAATACAGTAATCATTTGACAAGTGATGATTTTGAATTTACTAAATTAGATTTTAAAAAACCGACAATTTATGATTATGTAAAATATTCAGGTACTAAAAAAGGATATTTTGAAAATAGCGATCATGTAATCGAGTATGGTGAAGTTGGAAAGAATTATTATGGATATGAAACAATGTCTGACGATTCTAAAATACCAGATTTGAATGTTAAGATTTCAATTGATGGTAAAGATTATCAAGATTATGCAACAGTTTCTTATAAAACAGGTAAAACAATAATTACTAAAAAAGATGGATCTGTAATTAATGGAAGTGTTTTAGATTTTCCTAAAAACACAACTGATTTTAAGGTAGAATATTCTACTACAACTCCAGCAGTAATTTTCGAAATGTATCCGTCAGTCAAAATAAAGACTACTAAAGCAATTCAAAATTATGTGGATGGTCTATTTAAAGAATCTGAGACTCCGGTAGATAGCATCTGTAATACAGCTGGTATGGAGGTAGAATTATATGGTAAGTTAACTGGTGTAAATAAAGAAAGAGCATGTCACACTTTATCTTCATTTGCTCACGGTGCTAATTTAACTAAATCAGTAAATTACTCAGCAACTTCAAAAGATAATATAAGAAATAGAACAGTAGATCTTCATTATACTTCTACAATGAGACATCAAACTAATGCTCAAACTAGAAGTGATTTGAATGATGCAATCAAAGAAGGTTTATATAAATCAAATCCAGAAGCTATTTGGTATGATTTACTACCTAAAGGGGTAAAGCCAGATACAAGAAGTTTGAGAATCAGTAATGGTAATATAGTCAATGTAGAATTAATAGAAAACTACAAAAATACTGATAGAACTTTGATGATTGTAAAGACTAAAGTCGATGATAAACATTATTATAGTTCTTCATATAACTTTGTTGGATATGAAGGTTTTTATAATGAACAAGTTTTATCATTTGATGCTAAGTATACCTGGGAATCATTGAGTGATTATGGTAGAAATTTAGACAATGTAATTGCTTATGAAGGCATCACAGATTCATTAGGTAATCTAAAAGGTTACAAAGGTGAACCTGACAATCCATTAGCCGGAAATCACAATAATAGTAAATCAGGTGTATCTAATGTAGCTAAGATTATGACTGACTTGAATAAAGATCATGACAAACCAGACTAAGAATCAAAAACACAGATACTACTAAAGCTAAAGATATAGTTTTCTATGATAATTTAGAAAAGTACGTTCCTGATAAATCTAGTGATGATTATAAGGATACTCAATGGAAAGGTGAGTTTGTTGACTTAGACTTATCTTCGTTGAAAGCGAAGGGTATTAAGCCGGTAGTTTATTACTCAACACGAGACGATTTAGATTTACAAAACGAAAATGATCGAAAACACAACAACTTAAAAGATAGTAGTATTTGGACTACTACAATGCCTAAAGATAAGTCTACTATTAAAGCTATTGCAATAGATGCTAGTAAAAAGGCTGATGGTAGTGATTATATATTAGGAACATCTGATTCTATCGCAGCTTTCATTAAGATGAAGGCACCATTGATTAAAGAAGCTAATAAGAATGAGTATTTTGATAAGCAAAGAAAAGTTGGAGAAACTGAAGAAGGTTTATCAGGTGGATCTCATGCTTATAATAACGTAGTTTCAATAATGACTGAAATCAACGCTAAAACTGGTGTTGAGGGTAAGAATAAGTTAATTAGATACGATTATACTAAAGTTGGTTTAAAACCATTCTCTATTAAGGTTAAAAAGAATTGGGATGATGATAATAATAGGGATGGTAAGAGAGTAGATGAAGTCACTTTAAGATTATATGCTAACGGTAAGAAAACAGACAATATAGTTAAATTAAATAAAGACAATAAATGGTCTGGAGAATTTGACGTAACTTATTTGGATGAAAATTCTAAGCCTATTCAATATTCAATCAGTGAAGATGAAGTTGAAGGATATAATCTAAGAGTTAATAAGATTGATGAAACAAAAACTGGCATAAATTATGATGTAAGTAATGTTCATGTTCCTGAAAAGATTAATATCAAAGGTAACAAAAAATGGGTTGATGATAACGATAAAGTTAGACCAAAAGAAGTTAAGATTAATTTGTACGCTAATGACAAGTTGATTAAAACTCAAAACATTAGAGGTACTGGAAATAATTGGTCTTATGAATTTAATGACTTATTTAAGTATGAAAATAGTAAGCTAATTGATTACAAAGTTAAAGAAGAAGTAACTGACAAAGCTTATTATCAGGTAGTTAAAGATAATGTGATAGAAAACCATTATTATCCTTATGGTGATGTTGAGTTAGAAAAGAAAGTTCTTAATGGAACTAATGCAACAAAGGGTAAGGAATATGAGTTTACAGTTTATTTCACAGATAAAGATGGTAAAGCTGATGGTAGTTCCTACAAGTATGAAATAATTAACGGTTCAATCCTTCCAAATGACAAGGGTGAGCTTAAAAATGGTTATACTTTTAAATTAAAAGAAAACCAAAAGATAGTTATTAAAGACGTTTCAGTTTATTCTAAAGTTGAATTTAAAGAAAAGGAAAAAGCTGGCTTTAAATTAGTTAATGATTTAAGAGCTGAACCTAAAGCTAATGATAAAGTTAGTTTAGTGGCTCAAAACGATTATAAGACTACTGGAAAGATTAATATCAAAGCTAAAAAGATTTTAGAAAATAAAGACTTAAATGCTTATGACTTTATATTCGATTTGTATAAAGACGGTAAAATTATAAAATCAGCATCTAATCTAAAAGACGGATTAGTTTACTTTTCATCACTATACTTTGATAACAAAGATGTAGGTAAAACTTATGAGTATGTAATCAAAGAAAGAGTGAACAATTCAAAAGGTATTACTTTTGATACTCACGAAGAAAAAGTAAAAGTAAGCATCAAAGATAATGGTGACGGTACTTTGACAATCACACCAGATTATGGTGAAAATATTCCACAGTTTAAGAACATTTATAAAGCAACTGGAGATTTAAGCATAAAAGCTTATAAAAAAGTTAAAGGAAGTGTAGATAAAAATTATCCGACATTTAACTTTATCTTGAAAAATAAAGCTACAGGCTTGAAAGTCGCTGAAGGTGTGAATAACGACAAAGGTGAAATTAATTTCTCAAAGATTAAGTTTACTGAAAAAGATATCGGAAAAACTTTTGAGTTTATTGCTGAAGAAATCAAAGGCGATGACAAAAACATAATCTATGATAACTCACAAATTCAATATATTGTTAAAGTTGTAGATAATGGCGATGGTAAATTGTCATTTGATGTAATAACTAAAGACTTAAAGACTGATGATATTAACAATAAGGAAAATGAACCTGTATTTGTTAACAAGTATTTACCTGGAAAACTTAAGGTTGAAAAGAGAATCCAGAACGGAGACCCTAATAAAGAGTTTAAGTTTAAGATTAAGTTTACGGGTGATGAAAAAGACATTCCGACAGGTAAGTTTAACTTAACAAGAGATAAGTTAAAAGAACCACTACAAGTCGTATTTGAAGTAAGTGAAGGTAAAGCTCCAGAACCTATTACATTAAGTATGGAAGAAGGAAAGCATACTTTCACATTACCTAAAACTAACGCTTGGTATTATGATTGGCAAAATAATGGTATAACTTATAAAGATGACATTTCATTTAATTATACAGTAGATAGTAAAGGCAACGTTACTTTTGACATATCATCATCATTGCCTGTCTTATTTTTTGGATTTGAAGTTAAAGATAATAAGATAGTATTTAAAGCATTTACTGATAAAATCTTGGTTAAAATTGTAGACAATAATGGCTCAAAGGACATGATAATGTATCCTGCAAATGGCGTCGAAGGTAAGTCGCATAATACGAATAACATCTACTGGGGCGAAGACAGTACAGATACAACTGGCAAAACATTTAAAGCGGGAACTGAGTTCAGCATATTTGATGGCGATATACGAAATGTTGATAAGTTCATATCACAAGGTGATTTAAAATTTAGTGGTGATCTTATTAGCCGTAAGAATCGTGATGTGAAAGGTTTCTTTGAAAAATCACAAGCTAAAGAAATTAATTTGCAAGGTTTTGATACAAGTAATGTGACTGATATGAATTCCATGTTTGCTGATACACAGGCTACAGCAATTAATCTTGGCGATAAGTTTGACACAAGCAATGTAACAAATATGTTTGAAATGTTTGAAAATTCTCAAGTAACTTCTATTAGTCTCGACGATAAATTCGACACATCAAATGTAGACGATATGGGTGGTATGTTCGATCATTCACAAGCTACAACAATTAATCTTGGCGATAAATTTGATACAAGCAATGTGACCAACGTACGATACATGTTCAATAGGTCTAATGCAACTATCATCAACTTAGGCGATAAGTTTGAGTTGTCAAGTGTGAGAGTTACAAACAACTCTTTAAGTAATAATGTCGAGAATATGTTTTATGATTCAAAAGCAACCAAAGTCTATATCGGCGACAATGTTTCCCAAGGTTCGATTGATAAGATGGTAGATAACGGTGATTTAAAACGTTCAGTAATCATCAGAGGCACATATCAAGTCTTGAACAATGTTTCTACGATGTTTGCTAAAAATGATTTGGCGGATGGTATGAAAAATGTTTTGAAATCTTCGAGAATGGCTTTGATGAGTTTGATTAAACCTACGACAAGTTATGCAGCAGCACCTAAAGTTGTCCATTCAGGAACCATGGGTACGACTACTTGGGAAATATTTGATAATAGAGAACTTGTTTTAAGACCTACAACAGGAAATGTTGGTGAGTTTAGAGTTACAGATTATAATGGAAGTCTTCCTTCTTGGCATTCATACAATGGTAGTTTTGATAAGATTAGAGTAGAAGGCACAATCAAACCTAAAGGCGATTTGACTAAAAATTATTTTGGCTCAAATTATGGCTTATTTGGCTACTCAAAAGCTAAAGAAATTGATTTACAAGGTTTCGACACCTCAAACGTAACTAGTATGAATTCTATGTTCTCTAATTCATCGGCTCAAACAATCAACTTAGGTGACAAATTCGACACCTCAAACGTAACTGATATGAGATATATGTTCTATAATTCAAGTGCTACTACAATCTATATACCTTCAAGCTTTAAGTTTAAAGGAGATCATGATTTTGATGATAATATGTTTTATGATTCTTCGAAATATCTTAACTCATGGAGCAGAGAAGACAAAGTATATAAGAACATTAGTGCATCTGATTTTCCAAATAAATTTAATGATGAAGGTGATTTGATGGCTGGATGGTGGGTTAGAGATGAAAAACCTACAAGTTATACAATCAAATTTAATAGCAATGGTGCTAATGGTTTGGTTGATGATATGAAAGTTAAGTATGGTGATACTTTTAGTATGCCTACTGCAAGTAAATTGTATTTGTTCAACAAAGAATTTGTAGAATGGAATACAAGTCCTGATGGAACTGGAACAAGCTATAAAGCTGGTCAATCTTATAGTAATTTAGCCAATGTGGGTGAAACTGTTACACTTTATGCGATATTCAAAGATAAAGATAATTCAGTTGAAATCAAGAATGGCGAAGGCGAGTTTACTTTAAGAGCTAACGAATCAGTGACTTTTGACAATCTTCCTTCTGGATTAGAGTATGAAATCTATGAAGAAACTGATGAAGGATGGCAACTTGTTGAAGCTAAGAATGATAAAGGCGTTATTAAACCTAACGAAGAAATCACATCAACATTTACTAATAAGTATGATCCTAAATCAACTAATGCTTATATCAAAGGTAGAAAACTATTAGACGGACAAGGTTCTTCAGGATATAAGTTTAACCTTATTAAAGATAATCAAGTAGTTGATACTCAAACATCTACTGAAGGTGGTTTTATAGGCTTTAAGAAGCTCGACTTTAACACTAAAGGTGAATTTAACTACACTATAAAAGAAGTCAAAGGTACTGACAATAATATCATTTATGACGAACACGAAGAAAAAGTTAAAGTAGTTGTTAGTGAAGATGAAAAAGGCAACTTAAAAGCCGATATAACTTATGATAGTGATGGAGTAGTTTTTAATAACAAGACTAAGCCTTCGAAGTTAGTTTTAAAGAAACAAGTTGAAGGAACTAACGACAAGACTAAAGGCTTTAAATTTAGCGTAAACATTAACGGAAATGTTCAAGAAGTTACTTTGAAGAACAATGAAGTTAAAGAGTTTACTAACTTGAAAGCCGATAGTCGTTATGAAATCAAGGAATTAAATATCCCTGATGGATATAAGTTAAAATCTATTGATAAAGCTAGTGGCGTTGTTGGTGTAAACGAAGTAGTAAATGTAGTTGCAACTAACGAATACAACGCTAAAGGTAGTTTTAACATTAAAGCTAAGAAATTACTTGAAAATAAAGATTTAAAACAAGGTCAATTTAAGTTTGTTTTATTAGATGAAAACAACAAGACAGTTGCTGAATCTAACAATGAT
>QWBY01004159.1_pt1 | contig 16310 bp, 11 predicted proteins | sample 1972471 | NCBI WGS metagenome assembly QWBY01 (sample SAMN09866722, study PRJNA288562) | Human gut metagenome isolate term6_stool, whole genome shotgun sequencing... | reverse complement strand
ATTAACAGTTGTTTATAAATCTTTTTATCTACAAAATATTCTAAATCAACTGTACCATTTCCTAATACTACTTGTGTTGAGTCACCATTTTTTACTACAACTCTATTTATTCCCTTATTTTGTATTTCTAATGCTTCTGGATATGTAAGCTTATCTCCTGCATTTGCAAGTATTTCTCCAGTTTCTGGATCAACTATTTTTTCTGCAAGTACACGCTTGTTTATTCTGCTAGCAAGTGATAATTTTTGATTGTATTTAAATCTTCCAACCTTATCTAATTCATATCTTCTATCATTAAAGAATAATAAGTTAAATAATGTTCTAGCAGCTTCTTCTGTTGGTAGTTCTCCTGGTCTTAATTTCTTATATATTTCTATTAATGCTTCTTCTTGTGTTTCGATTGTATCTTTTGCAAGTGTTTTAATAAGCATTTCGTCTTCACCAAATAATGAAACTATATCATCAGGATTTACAATTCCTAATGCTTTAATTAAAACTGTTGCTGGTATTTTTCTTGTTCTATCAACTCTTGTAAACATTGTTCCTGCATTTTCAGTTTCAAATTCAATCCATGCTCCTCTAATTGGCATAATTGTTCCATTATATAGTTTTATTATCTTATTTTTACTTGCTGATTCAACAGGTACAAAATAACATCCTGGTGATCTTACTAACTGGCTTACAATTACTCTTTCAGCTCCATTTATTATAAATGTTCCAGCATCAGTAATTGTAGGAAAGTCTCCCATAAATATTTCTTGTTCTTTAATTTCTCCTGTTTCTCTATTAATAAGTCTTACATTAACATATAGCTTTTTAGAATATGTAGTGTTTCTAGATCTTGTTTCTTCTAGTGAGTATTTTGTTTCTTCTTCAAATCTATGACCATAGAATTCTAATATTAATGATCCTGTATAATCAGTTATAGGTGAAATATTTTTTAAAACTTCATCTAAACCTTCTTCAGTAAACCATTTAAAAGAATCTAATTGTACTTGAATTAAATTTGGCATTTCTATTAAGTCACCAACTTTAGCGAAACTATATCTTGTAGCACTTTCATTTTGCAACTTTTTTAAATTTAACTTTTCAATTGCTTTTTTTAATTGTTCTTCTTTTAATTTTGCTTCTTCTTTTTGTTTTTTCTTCATATTATTTTTTGTCAAAGCTTTATCCTTCCTTTAAATATATATTTAGCAGTATATATTTAAAAAGTTCTACTCAGATGAAAATAATATTTAATAATTTCATTAAATAAATTAAGTAAAAATTAAATAAGTAAAATAAGAATTACTTAATCAAATTATTAAACAACATTAATATATATTATACCTGCTAAATATAAATATATTAAAATTATTCCCACTGATTCTTCTTTCTAAACTTTGTGTATCTTGTTATTCCTTTTTTATTTTTTATATAACTATTTGTAAGTTTGTAAGTGGATGGTGCCTTTTAAAGACGACAAAAAGGTAGTACGCAACGCGTCCTACCTTATTTTTTTAATTACTTAAAAACAGTTATATATACTACCATACTAAAAAGACCTTCCATCAATACACTTATAATATATATAATAACGTCTTTTTGTGTTTTTGTCAATGGATTTTTATTACTTTTTTGTTACTTTTTAGTTTTTAGCTTTAATTTTTAGAATATAATATCGTCTTTTTAGCTTTTAGTATTTTTTATTGTTCTTTATTGTCTTTTTTATTTTTAATATTATTATTTTTTCTCTTCTTTATTTTCTACTTTTTCTGTAGTTTTATTTTCTGTTTCTTGTGTTTTTCCTTCTATTTTTTCTTTTTTCTCTTGTATTTCTTGTTCTTTTTCAGCCATGTCATTAATTACTTGTTCTTTTTCTACAGAGTTTGCAGTATCTTTTGCTCTTCTTGTTGAGTCTTTTGTTTTTTGTAATTCTTCTTGTTTTTGGTTTAAATATTTTTCTTGAGCTTCTTTCATCTTATATGATGGTGAAAGTTTATATAGTCCAAAAAGCATAAATATTATTATAAGTAATAATAATATAATTATTAAATCAATCCCTGCAGAAGTATTATTTTCTATTACAGTTACTTCTTTTTCATTATTTTCTTTTTCCATTTTTTCTCCTTTGTATTTGCATATATTTATACATATTTTTATTTATATATTAATAATATATTTACCATATTTTTTTGTCAATCAATACTTAAAACTGAATATACTATGTTACATTATATTAATTATCATTTACCTCTTCTAAAAATATTTCGTATATTTGATTTTAATTTAATCATTTTTGGATAAAGTTTTAAATTATTTTCTACATAAAAACTTTCTTTCCATAAACTCTCTCTTATTTGATTTCTTATTTTAAAAGGTCTTAACTTATCTATCATATTTAATCTATATCTTTCTTTTAAATAAGTACCTGTTCCAAATGTATCATTATGTACAAGTCCATAATATACATCAACTAAAAGTTTACTTGGCTTTTCTTTCATATCTTTTATCATATCTTTTATATAATTTTCTGCTTGTTCTTGTGTAAAACTTCTTCCTTCTAATCTTAAATTTATTTGTCTTGCACCATGCATCATTCCTGCTTGAATATGTGATACTACATTTTTTACATAGTCAGATTCTTCTTTTTTTTCTTTTCTTATTTCTTTTCCATTTTCATCATATGATATCACACTTCCTGATTCTGAATTAAATAACATCTCAAGTATTGTAATTACTGGGTCTATATATTCATATGCAAATTGCAAATCACCAATAAATGCATGTTTACTTGTATTTTTTCTTTGTACATTTCTATATTCAAATAATGTAAAATATTCACCATCTATGAATATATTATTAAGTAGATATGCTAAATTATCTTGTATTGTTCCTCTCCATCCTATATCTACTATATACATTTTATTATCTTCTTTATTTTCAATTCCTCTATTTTCAAAGTACTTATATATATTTCTTTTCTTTTCATTTAATTCTTTATTTATTTCTTCTAAGAATTCTTCATCTTCAAATAAGCTTAATACCTTATAATTAAAATATGGTTCATAAATCATTTGATATTTGTCTATATCATATTTTTTTAAATATTTTTCATATTTTTCTGTTTTCATTCCAAGTGATATAAACATTGCATCCATTGTTTGGTTTCTATATTGTGACCAAAGTCTCATCATATTCGCAACATCGATTTTTTCAAGTGATGGTGCAAATGTTGCAACTCTGCTTACATGTACTAACTCTGCTTTTGGTATAGAAAAAGGCATAATATTATTTTCTTCTAATATTCTATGATATTTAATAAAATTTTCCCCTTCTCTTGTTTGATAAAATATATTATCATACCCTCTTTTTTTAGCTTCTGCTACTGCATCGAAAATATAAAAATAAGCAATTGGTGAAAGTTCTATTCCTAAATTATATAATTCGTCCTTACATTCTTTTAAATCATTTTTACTTTTTTTATTATTATTTTTTTTATTTATTTCTCTTTTAACTTTTCTAAGTCTTAAATCTGCTGTTATATTATCTATATCAAATGAATAATTGCTATTATTTGCTATTTTAATAGCCTCAATATTTTTTGATTTTGCCATTTCAATATCTGAATGATTACTATCACCATAATGTGTTATATTTTCAGATTTTATATTTTCTTTTTCCATAAAATATGTAAAAAGATTTCCTGTATTTCTTTTTGTTTTAAGTACGTCGCATGATACATATACTTCTTTAAAGTATTTAAGTAAGTCATGATGTTCTAATATTTTAGACACATCATTTTTCCCCATATAAAAATCTGAAACAACATACATGTCAATATTATTATCTTTAGCTTCTTTTATATATTTTAATATATCTTTATTTATATATGTAACTTCAATTTCTCTTTTTATTTCATCTTCTACTAACTCTTCAACAATTTTTTCTATTTTTGAATTATCTACTAATATTTCATTTAATAACTCATTTAAAACTTTTCGTATAGTACATTCAGAATCATTACCATTTTCTTTATTTCTATTACAAATTTCTGCTTCAAGTTCGATTCTTCTTAAATATATTTTTTTAGCTGTATCCCATTCTTTTTTTAAGTATATATTATAATTATATAATATATTATTTGCTGTATATAATTTAATCTCTTCAGGGTGACAATATCTTTTTACTAGTGTATCCCACATATCAAACGTTTTAACTTTTCTATTGCTTTCTTCCATGTTTTAGTACTCTCCATTTTCTTCTTCTATTATTGCATTTGCTAAAATCAAATCTTCTTTGGTAGTTATTTTTATATTACTATAATCTCCTTCTATCAAATATACATCTCCTCCTGCATATTCTACAAGTGATGCATCATCTGTGGAATAATATTTTTCATTATATGCAATATCATATGCTTTTTTTAATATATCTTTTTTAAATACCTGTGGTGTTTGTATAGCTCTTAGGTTTTCTCTTTTTGGTGTACTTTCTACAATCTTCCCACCACCTTTTGTGTATTTTATAGTATCTTTTACCTTTACAGCCGTTGCTACACTTCCTGTTATTTCTACACTTTTAATTGCATCTTCTATAATTTCTTTTTTAATAAAAGGCCTTACTCCATCATGAACTAATATTATATCTGTATTATCAGAAACTGATTTTATCCCACTATATGCGCTATCTTGTCTTTCTTTTCCACCTATTACATATTTAATTTTAAAATCATTATTTTTAGTATTATTTCTAGTTATATCTTGTATTATTTCTTTTGCTTTTTTTATATCTTCTTTCCTAATAACTAAAATACATTCATCAATGTAATTTGTTTTTAAAACATTAGTTATTGTTCTTTTAAGTATTGTTTCATTAGATAAAACAATATATTGCTTTGGTATATCAATATTCATTCTTTTTCCTATACCTGCTGCAAGTATTATTGCTGTTACATAATTATTTTTATACATTATAATTCTTCACTAAATCCTTTTTGTAATTTATTAAATATCATCCAACCTAAAATAAATAATATTAATGATACTCCAAACCATTTTCCAAGTCTTAATAGATCTGGTGCATGTTGGTTATAGAAAACATCCCTGTATCCTTCTAATATAGCGGCCATAGGGTTATATCTCATGATCCATTTAAAGCTTTGTGGTATTGCATTTTCTGCATAAATGATTGGTGTTGCATAAAACATTAATTGTAATGTTATTCCTATAAAATGCTCTAAGTCCCTAAAATATACTGTTACTGCAGATAATATAAATCCAAGTCCTAATTGAAGTACTAATTGTACAAGTAATATTAATGGAAAATATAATATATATTTTGTAATTCCAAGGCCATATATTAGGCAAAATGCAATTATAATTATTGTTGATATTAAAAAGTTAACCGTATTACTAAGCACTATAGATATTGGCAATATCTCCCTTGGGAAGTATACCTTTTTTACAATATTACCATTACCTACTACAGTAAATGTTGATTGACTAATAGATGTAGTAAAGTATGTCCATGGTATTAAACCAACACATACGAATATTACATAGTATTCTTGTGCATTTTTAAGTATTAATGGGAAGATTGTTGCATATACTAATATTTGTAATAATGGATTTAAAAATGTCCAAAATACTCCAAGTATTGAATTTTTGTATCTTCCTCTTATTTCTTTTTTTACGTTATTTTTTAAAAGTTCCCTATAATGATAAACTTCTTTAAACATTTCTAACATTATTTAGTTTCCTCCACATATGTTTTAACTACTTCTCTTGCATCACCATCTAATTTAACTACACCATCATGTAGCCAAACAGCTCTTGTACAAAATCTTTCAACAGCTCCAAGCGAGTGTGTAACAAATACTATTGTTACTCCTTGTTTTTTTAGTTCTTCTATTTTTGCATAGCATTTTTCTTGAAAATGTTGGTCTCCTACAGATAATATTTCGTCTATTAGTAATATATCTGCATCAACATTTATTGCAACTGAAAATGCAAGTCTCATATACATTCCAGAAGAATATGTTCTTACAGGATTATCAATAAATTCTCTAATTTCTGAAAAGTCTATTATATCTTCTATTCTTTCATCTATCTCTTCTTTTGTAAGTCCAAATATTGAAGCATTAAAGTATATGTTTTCTCTTCCTGAAAAATCCGGATGGAATCCTGCACCTAGTTCTAGAAGTGATGTCAATTTACCATTTGTGTATATTGTTCCTTTATTTGGATATATTATTCCAGTGATTAATTTTAGAAGTGTAGATTTACCACTACCATTTACACCAATTAATGCTACAACTTCGCCTTTTTTTATATCCATATTGATATCTTTTAAAACTTGTCTTGAAGTTTTTCTTTTGTTTCTTCCAATAAAAAGTATTCTTTCTTTAAAGCTATTTGCTTTATCAAAATATACATTAAAACTTTTAGAAACATTTTTAACTTCAACTGCTAAATTATTATCTTCTAATCTTTTTTTATTTATTCTATCTAACATTTGTTATTTCCTATCTCCTTTATGAGTTACTTTATAGAAATTATATACACTTTCACACATATCTTCTATGCCAAGGTTTGCACTCCAACCAAGTTCTTTTTTTGCTTTTTCAACATTTGTATATATTTTAGCAATATCTCCTGGTCTTCTTTCTGCTATCTCATATTTAACTTTAAGTCCTGTTGCATCTTCAAATGCTTTTACCATTTCTAAAACAGATGTTCCTTTTCCTGTTCCTAAATTAAATATATGTGTTTTTCCTTCATGTTTTCTCATATGATTAAGTGCTGCTATATGACCTTTTGCTAAATCTACAACATGAATATAATCTCTTATACCTGTTCCATCTTCTGTATCATAATCATTTCCAAATACATTTAAATGATCTAACTCACCTACAGCTACTTTTAATATATATGGCATTAAATTATTTGGTATACCATTTGGATCTTCTCCTATTAGCCCTGATTTATGTGCTCCTACTGGATTAAAATATCTTAATATTTCTACAGTAAATTTTGGATCAGCTTTTGATATATCTTTTAATATATATTCTATCATATATTTTGTTCCACCATATGGGTTAGTAAAAGAAAGTGAATTTTTTTCTGTAACTTCTTTGCTTTCATCTTCTGGATCTCCATATACTGTGGCACTTGATGAAAATATTATTTTAGATACATTATATTCTTCCATAAGTTCTAGTGTATATATCATTCCAATTAAATTATTTGAATAATATTTAAGTGGTTTTGCTACGCTTTCACCTACTGCTTTAAATCCTGCAAATGCTATTACTTCTTTAATATCATTTTCTTCAAATACTTTTCTAAATTTTTCCTTATCACATACATCTATTTCATAGAACTTAAAATCTTTTCCAGTTATCTTTCTTATTGCATCTAATGATTTTTCATTACTATTTGAAAAGTCATCTACAATTACTATTTCTTCTCCTGCTTCTAATAGCTCAACTGCTGTATGACTTCCGATATATCCTGCTCCTCCTGTTAAAAGTATCATTATTACCTCCTAAATATTATATAAAAAGAAAAAAGAGAAAGAGAAAAAATAAAAAGAAAAGAAAGGTTTTGGTATACTTTTCCATTCCTATATAGTTGTACTTTGATATTCCTCTTTCTTTTCTGCCTACCAACTTCTTAGTTGCTTTAAGTCTGTTTTAAATGACACATATGTTTATTAGTTAATAACATTTTAAATTGACTTTTTTGTAATTTTTATATATAATCATTATGTAAAGTATTTCTTGATACATGTTTTGATTAAAGCATGTAAGTATAAAATAAAATTGCAAAGGAGATAATCTATGAAGAGCAAATACATTACTAATGGTGAAGTAAGATTATTAGATGACTTATATATTCAATATGAAAGTCATGATTCTATCAAAGGAAAAATTAATAATATAACCGAGTTGTTAAATTTATTAGCGTTAGAAAAAGAGTTATATTATATGGATGTAAATTTTACAAATAGTGAAATCATACTTTCTATAAGCTATAGAGAGTGTTTAGTTAATTTTCTTAAAAACTTATTAAGTGTTGAAGTTACCGCATCTTTAGGATATATAGATAATATAAAATATATTAAATCTATTGATGAACTTATAGAAATAATAAAAGATGAAAATTCAAAAATTCCATTAAATGTTTTATCTAATTGTGATATAGAAAATGTCAAATCTATCTTGCTTAAATATGTATATGATGAAACGGATAATAATTATGAAAAAGGTACATCTGATTATATAAACGAATTTAAAAGAAATTTAATTAAAAGATTAAAGCATTATCAACAAATGTATATAGTTTATTTCTATAAAACTGTTTTTATAGATGAATTAATAAATTCATTAGTTGATATTGAAAAATGTATAATTTGTTCATATTTAAGTATGGACATAACTGATTTAGATGAAATGTTATAAAAATAATTAAGGACAAAATGAGGAAAAAATAATGAAAAATAATATAACACAACTTGAAAAAAGTTTCATATCTCAAATTTCATCAGACTATATGCCTTTTGCATATATGTCTACTGAAAATTTCATAGCTTATCTTAAGGATCAAAATAAGCTTTCTAACAATATTTTTAATATTTATGAGTCAGATAATAGTTATGACTATTATGAATTTAAATTAAATTTGATTCAACTATACAAATCACTTTTAGAGTTAGAAATGGAATCAAATTGTGCATTAATTAGAAATTATCCGGACAAAGAATTTAAAAATATTCTATGTTACAGGTTCATAAATATTATTAATGATTTTTATCTGCCTTTTGAGGCTATATCTCAAATTGCATTAGATGAATATAGTTCTGTATTTATGAATGATTTAATTACTAAAACTGATTACTCATTTATATCTTTTAGTCCAGATTACTATAATACTTTTTCTAAATTATTTTCAGAAAGTATTTCTAATTATAGTAAATTATATAATACATCAGATATAGATGATAAGATAATGATAGTTACAGAATTTTTAAATATATTATATGACTTAAAAAGAAGCATATTATTTATTTATGAAGACTACGATATAAGGGCTAAATCAGATGCTTTTACTCTTTAACAAAATTATTTAACTATTACTTTAGGAGGTATATATGCAAAATAAGTTAAATTATGACAATTTAAGTCCTCAATTTTTAGCAAAAGTTAAGGAGGGTAATACTTTTTATAAGCTTTCAAGTCCACTATTGCCAAAAGCATTACCATATTTTAAAAAAATAAGTATGTTAAATCAAATAAAGGGTTTAATTGAAAATGGTTTGCTAAATGATTATAATAAGACATTAAAGCTTGATATGTTATCTACTCTTTCAGAGCTTATAAATATTGAACCTAATTTTCAAAATGTAGATTACTATGATAAAAAGTCAATAAAAATGGTTAAAAGTGGTATTGATAAAATTCCTAATATAATAGAATTGTCTTTTGATTATGATCTATTTTTAAAAGAAAAGGAAAAAGAAAATCTACTAATTAATTCTAATATTTTAAATATGGCATATAGAAAGACTTCTAAATATATTTTTGAAAATGAAAATGCTAATATCAAAAAATATTCAGAAATATTAATTAAAAATATTTCTAAAACATTATTAGAATATAAAAGAAAATGTAATAACCCAATACAAGCTGAATTTGCAGTAATTGATTTAAAAAAACTAATACTAGACTTAGAAAGTATAATGATTTCTATATATATTAAATCTAATAATATTACATTATTTGAAGAAGATATCCATTTTGCAATTTAATATTATAAAATAAATATTTTAATTAAAATATAATTATATTTAATTTAATTTAATTTTTAGAAATTACTATAAATACACTCTTATCATTTATTTTTTCTTCTACGTAATCTTCAGTTTCATCTTTATCTTTTTCATCTATTACTTTTAAGTTTTTAGCAAGAGTTGCTTTTTTTATTTTATCTTCATTTGTTTTAATTATCTCTGTTAAGTATTCATCTGTATATATTTCTATATTTATTCTATCTGTTACTTCAAATCCTTTTTCTTTTCTTAAATTTTGTATCTTAGATAGTAACTCTCTTAGGTATCCTTCTTTTTTAAGTTCTTCTGTTATTTCTGTATCTATTACAACACCTATTGTATTATCTGATGCAAATGCATATCCTTCTTTTCCTTGCATTGTTGCAAATGCTGTTTCATTAGATATTATTACCTTATTATCTTCAACATCAAATATTACTTCATCACCTTTAAATAGTTTATTTGCAAGTTCTGTTTGATCCATTTCATTTATCTTTTTAGTAATTTGTGGTATTAATTTTCCATAAGTCTTACCAAGTACTGGAAGATTAGGCTTAACATCATATACAACATAGTCATTCATATTAGCACCTAGTGCAACCTCTTTTATATTTAGCTCTTCTTTAATTATATTAGTATAATATTCTGGTAAGTTTTCAGAAATTAACATTTTAGAAAGTGGTTGCCTATTTTTAATATTATTTGTATTTCTAATATTTCTACCTAGTTTAACTATACTATATGCAAGTTCCATTTCTTCTTCTAATTTTGTGTCTATTAGGTCTTCACATACTTCTGGCCATAGGTTTAAATGTATACTTTCATTTGCATCTTTTTCTACTCTTCTTACTATATTTTGATATATTTCTTCTGTTACAAAAGGTATAAATGGTGCTGAAACTTGGATTAATGTCTTAAGAGATACATATAATGCCATATAGCATGATATCTTATCTTCTTCCATTCCTTTTGCCCAAAATCTTTTCCTATTTCTTCTAATATACCAATTAGAAAGTTCATCGGTAAAGTTTTCTATTTCTTTTGATGCTCCATTAATATCATATTTTTCTAACATCTTATCTACATTTTTAGTAAGTGTATTTACCTTAGATATTATCCACTTATCCATTACATCTTTATACTCAAAGTTTTTCATGTCATATTTTGTTGGGTCAAACTTATCAATATTTGCATATAATACATAAAAAGCATATGCATTATATAGTGTAAGTATGAATGCTCTTTGACTTTCTTGTACATTTTCTATAGATAATCTTGAAGATATCCATGGTTGTGAACCATTGAAGAAATACCATCTTGTAGCGTCTGCCCCTACTTCATCTAATAATACTAATGGGTCTACTCCATTTTTCTTAGATTTAGACATTTTTTGTCCCTTACCATCTAAAACATGTCCTAACACTATTACATTTTCATATGGGTTTTGATCAAATAGTGATGTTCCAAGTGCCATTAATGTATAGAACCAACCTCTTGTTTGGTCTATTGCTTCTGATATAAATTGTGCTGGAAACATCTTTTTAAACTTATCTTGGTTTTCAAATGGATAGTGTAATTGTGCATATGGCATTGATCCAGAGTCAAACCAACAGTCAATAACTTCTGGCTCTCTTTTCATTATCTTACCACATTTAGGGCATTTCATAGTTATTTTGTCTACATATGGTTTATGTAGTTCAATATCTTCTACTTTTTCTATTGCTTTTTCTTTTAGTTCTTCAATTGATCCTATGCAATCTACATGACCACAGTCTTCACATTTCCATACTGGAAGCGGAGTTCCCCAATATCTATCTCTAGATATTGACCAATCAATTACGTTTTCCAAAAAGTTTCCAAATCTACCTGTTCCAATAGTTGCTGGCATCCAATTTACCTTATAATTATTTTCTAATAGTTCATCTCTAAGTGATGACATTTTAACAAACCAGCTCTTTTTAGGATAATATAGTAGTGGTGTATCACATCTCCAGCAGTGTGGATATGAGTGTTCTTGTTTTTCTTTTTTAAATAGTTTTCCTTCTTCTTCTAGATATTTACAGATATCTTCATTTGTATCTCTTACAAATCTACCTTTCCAAGGTTCTACTTCATTTTTAAATTTTCCTTCTGTATCTACTAGGTTAATAAATCCAAAGTCATTCTTCTTACATATGATATTGTCATCTTCACCAAATGCAGGAGCTGCGTGTACAAGTCCTGTACCATCTTTTAAGTTAACAAAGTCTCCATGTATTACTTCAAATGCTTTTCCATCTACTTTTCCAAAGTCTAATAGTCTTTCATATTTTATTCCTACTAAATCTTTTCCTACATATGTTTTAACTATTTCATAATCATAATCTTTTAATACTTCTTCTATTAATTCTTTTGCAAGTACTAATGTCCTATAATTTGGTTCTAGTAGTTCTACTTCATATTCTTTTTCTTCTTTTGCTTTTTCTGCTTCTTTTTTAACTTTAGCAATCCTGCTGTTGTTTTCTTTAGAATTTAAGTCAACTTTTACATCTGCATACTCATATTTCTTATTTACTACTACAGCTATGTTTGAAGGTAGTGTCCATGGTGTTGTAGTCCATGCTAAAAGATATCTATCTTCCCCTTTTATTTTAAACATTACTGTTGCAGTTAAGTCTTTTACATCTTTATATCCTTGTGATACTTCGTGTGATGAAAGTGCTGTACCACATCTAGGACAATATGGCATAACCTTATGTCCTTCATATAGTAATCCTTTGCTAAATAGCTTACTTAAAGCCCACCATACAGACTCTATGTAGTTATTATCATATGTAATATATGGATCATCCATATCTACCCAGAATCCAACCTTATCTGTCATTTCTTCCCAAATACTTACATATTTGAAAACACTTTCTTTGCAAAGCTTATTAAATTTTTCTACACCATATTCTTCTATTTGCTCTTTTCCAGATATTCCTATTTGTTTTTCTATTTCAAGTTCAACAGGTAATCCGTGTGTATCCCATCCTGCTTTTCTTTCAACATTATATCCTTTCATAACTTTGTATCTTGGTATAATATCTTTTATTACTCTTGTTAATATGTGACCTGCATGTGGCATTCCATTTGCAGTTGGTGGTCCATCATAGAATGTAAATGGCTTTTTTCCTTCATTCATATTAAGGTTTTTTTCAATTATTCCATTTTGCTTCCAAAATTCTAATATTTCTTTTTCTAGTCCTGTAAAATTATTTTCTAAATTTGTATTTTTATACATATTTCCTCCTAATTATATCTTATAATTTATTTCATATATGCAAAAAGAACAAACGTCATAGGACGAATGTTCTTTTATCCGTGGTACCACCTATATTTATTAGTTTTAACTAACCTCATTTCTTTTAACGTAAAGTTTAAACGTATTTTCTTACTAAATTTTGTCTATTTTAATTTTTTTCAGAAAATCTGCTCTAAGGTGATAATATATAGTTATTATCATATAAATCTTCCAGCATTTGATTTACTCTCTCTTATGTTTTACCTATATATCTTGTCCTCTTCATTGCATTTATTATTTTTACTATTATATTAAAAATTACCATTTTTGTCAATTAGCTTATATATTTTTTAATTTTTAATATATTTTCTATTTTCATTTTAATTTTAATTATTATTTTTAAATTTCAGTTTTTGATTTGTTAATAATAAAACTTAATGCTAAAGAGATAGCTAATACTATAACTGAATATATTGTAATTGTTTTTGCTATTTTTTCACTTGCTGCATCTTTTGAATCAGCTCTTTCATCTATTTGGAATATATCTAAATATTGCTTTTTAGGTTTAAGTTCTATATTTTCTTCTAATGTTAACGTATTTGCAATTGATCTAATTAATTCTTGTACTCCTTGTACATATGCTACCGGCTTTTTATTATTTGTTAAGTTTGGATATGCCATATCAGATATCATAAACTTTGATGAAAATGCAAGCATTTTAGATTTCTTACCATCTATATCTTTTGTAGATAATGTAGAAAGTGTATATTTTCCTTTTTCACCTTTTTCTATGATTTCTTTTTGCATATCTTCTGGAGTATAGTCTGCTATTAGCTTTGAATCTTCTGATGTTTCATATAGTTTATCAATCTTAACTTTTAAATTATCTAATTCATTTTGATCTAATATTTGGATATGTCCATTAAATAGTAATGGCATTACACTTACAGGATATCTTAATCCTATTATATCATTAAATGCATTTTCTATTGGCTCTGGTATTATTACAGCATTATCATATACAATTTTTGAATTTGTTTTTGGCTTATCATTCTTATTTGAAGTTTGTACTAATTCTTCATCTTTAACAGATACTAACATTTGTAGTCTTTTCTTTTCTCCTAAATCAAAAACAACTTTATCTAGCGGTATATTAATACCATATTCTTTTGTCAATTTTTCAAAGTTTTCTTGTTTTTCTTTCTTTTCTGTTGGTGCTTTAAATATTGCAAAATTACCACCGTTTTTCATATATTCTTTTAAAACTTCTAACTCTTTTTCATTTAAGTCTCTTGCTTGTTCTGCAATTATTATTCCTTTTATTCCTTTTAAATTTTCAATATTATCTGCTGATACATTTTTTACAATTCTACCTTTTAATTTTAAAGATTCTTTTAATACTGTATAATTATCTTTTGATTCTTTATCACCATTAATTTTTAAATATCCTATAGTTGCTTCTTCATTTTTAAGTTTCATAACTTTAATGCCTTCTGCAATCTTATCATCTATTATATTTAATAAGTAATCTTCATTTTCTTCTTTTGGTATTAAACCATCTTTGATTACTGAAAAAGTATATAATCTTTGTTCTTCTTCATTATTTTTATCATTTTTTTCTTTTATGTATAATTGTTCACTTTCTAGCTTTTCGCTATCAGCATTTTTTAATTTAGTATAATGTATCTTATCTGTTATTCTATTTATTTCTTTTGCTTTAAGCTCAAATAATTCAGTTAAATTATCTCCATTATATATAATATCAATTTCCTTATCTAAATTACTTAATTCTTTTTTTAAATTTTCTGATAATGTATATGTTTTATCTATACTTGTATCAATTGATCCTATATAATATTTATCATAATTTTTCATGATTGCAAAAACTAAAGATGTAGCAATTATTAGTGATATTGGTATTATCATTTGCACTATCTTAGTTTTTTTAGATAATTTTTCCTTTCTGTCTATATATTTAACTTTCTTTTCATTTTTAATAACATTATTCCCAACAATGTGAAATTCATTTTCTTCTTCTATTTCATAATCATATATTATTTCATCATCTTTTTCTTTTAATCTATTATTTTTAATTTGTGCAATTCCTAAGTATATTAAAATTGTCAAATATACTAATTCAACTAAAAGTGATGATATTGGTAATATTTTTGAATTAAATGTATTCATATATACATTTTTAAAATCTAGGTTTCCCATCATTGTTATTATATTACTATCTAAAAATATTGGAATAATTAATGCTAGAATTGAAAGTATTGTACTTAAGGCAATATTTTTTCTTTCTTTTCCTACTACTATTTCATATATTAGTACAATTGTACTTGCATATATCATTGATACTACAATTATTCCTATGTATACCATATATGATATTTGTATAGGAAATAATAGTCTTTTTTGAAATAGCATAATTACAATTAATGACACTAAAAATGTTATTATTTCATATACGAATAATGGCATTATTTTAGATATATAATATTTTAAAGTACCATTTCTTTTAATATATTCTTTGTCTGCTTGTAGATTTTCTTTATTATACATTGGTATAGTAAGTATTGGTAAAAAAATTGCAAGTATTAAAAATATTAAACTTACTCCACCTTCTATATATGAAAATCCAGCTTGCATCCCTAATTTAACTATATATGTATTAAATATATATGTAATTACTGCAAGTAATATAGCTGAATACATATTTATCATTTTGCATTTTTTCATGTTTTTCTCCTTTTTTAAATTATAGCTACATTATACTATAGTAATATTACTTTTTGTTTTTTTATTACATTATTTTATACAATGCTAAAAAAGATACACCAAAATGGTGTATCTTCAAAAATTCCAAAGACTATTTAATTAACTATATACCAATATTCCTCTTATCTGTTACTTTCTTTCTTGTAATTACTACATATGCTACTGCTCCTAATAATACTATTATTGGAAGTCCTCCTTTTGTTCCTGCATATGGTATATATTTTTTACCTATCTCATCTTTTACGTTTACTATCCTATCACCTGTTTTTGTCTTCTTCTTTGTGTATCCTTTTGGCACTTCTACTTCGTCTACATAGTAATTGTATATATTTCCTTTTTCATCTGTTAAGTCTAAGTCTTCAAATACATAATCTTTTTGTCCATTTTTAAGTACTATATCTTTGTATTTCTTTCCATTTCTAAATAGTGTTAGGGTAATATCTGGTATATTATC
>QWBY01007010.1_pt1 | contig 16314 bp, 13 predicted proteins | sample 1972471 | NCBI WGS metagenome assembly QWBY01 (sample SAMN09866722, study PRJNA288562) | Human gut metagenome isolate term6_stool, whole genome shotgun sequencing... | reverse complement strand
CATTCTTACAGCTTGTAAGTACTTCTTGCGAATATTCCAAAAAGGAATATGGGGAAGAATGTCGTTTACAACATATTCCATTGCAAAAGCGTAAATCCACTTATACAATGAACTTTGTTTGAAGGAAAATAAAATCAGTGATTTGATGAAGAATAATGCTTTCTTGTAACTAAATTTTCCTTGTGAGGTTATTTTATAATTATAAATTAAACTTTGAAAAGGCTTGTTTGATATTCCTTCTCTTTCGTAAGTTTGTATGATAGTTTTTGTTTTTTGAAATTTATATCCTGCTTTATATACTGAAAATATCATGAGCCAATCTAAGGCAAATCCTAGATCTTTTTTGCGATTTATGTTGTAAAGATATTTTTTGTGAACATTGCTCCTTACGAATGATGAACCATGCCTGTAAATGGGATAAAATTCCAATAATTTAGGAGTGTTCGGAGTTGTTATAATTCTTTTGCTTCCTTTGTCAATCTCTATGCTATCTCCGTAAATAATGTCTATTTTATTTAAATCAATGCTTTTTAAGGCACATTCTATGGCTGTTGGGCTGGCAAAAGTATCCCCGCTATTAAGTATATTAATCCAATCTCCTGTTGAATGAAGAATGCCTTTATTCATGGCATCATACATACCATTGTCCTTTTCAGAAATCCAATAATTTATTTTATCAGCATATTCTTTGATAACATCCAAGGTTCCGTCTGTGCTTCCGCCGTCAATAACAATATATTCCTTATCCTCCCATGTTTGTGAGAGGTAACTTTCAATGGTTTCTCTAATGTGAACAACATCATTGAAAACGACTGTTATGACGCTAACTTTGTTTGCCATATTTTATTTATTCCAAATTCCTGTTGCCTTTTGGGTTATTAATTTCCTGCATTGGTAAAAATGTATTGCTGTCATTGCCCCATAGGCTACTGACATATAGAATACAATTTCTTGGATATTCATATTGTTTCCCCAAACAAACATTATTGTTAAGTAAATGAATGTTGCAATTATGGAAGTAATGATTTGAATATAAATCTTATTTAATCCATTTAACAAATAGGTTACACAATTATTAAGATTAAAAAAAGAAATATATAGGAAAACAGACAGTGATACCATAAAAGGTACATGAACCGTATTGCCTACCCAAAAAAGATAAAAGTATTGTGAAATTATCAGCATAATAATTCCTGCAATTTCTGTGAGCAACCAAATCTTTAGTGCTGATTTAAATGTTTTATCAATCCAATTGAAGTCTTGTTTTACATACGCATCAGTGTAAGCATTCCACATTGGAGAAATGAAAACTAAATATCCGATAGCAAGTAAATTAAAAAATTTATAGGCTATATTGTAAGTTGTTACTGATTCTGGTCCACAAAATTGGGTAATAAATAGATTAGAACTTCCATAAATAACTAAGCAACTTGTGATTTGTATTAAAAAAAACCCAAAACCTTTACCAATAATTGTTGATAAAAAATCTTTTCGAAACGATTGAATGGAAAGGCGGAACTCGGGATACTTACTGAAAATAGGCAATGCTGCAAGGAAATAAATTATTACAGGTGTACAAGTAAAAGCAAATACAATATATATTAACTTTCCATTTGTAAACTTTGTCAATAAAAAAATGATTAACAGCCCTATTACACTTCCTAGCGTATTTATAAAATCCCATAAAGCATATTTCTGAAGAGCCACAAAAATATATCCAATATTCTTGAGCACAAACAAAATTAGTGTAAATCCTACTGCTACAAATAGTACGTTTTGTAATTCAGCATTACTTATAGTATTTGTGTTAAAAACACTATTCAGATTTAATAGGTTTAATAAAATAAAACCAATTATAGCAATAAAGCTTGCAATAATAGTTAATGCGATAATGGTCGTACTCAAATAGGATTGAGCTTCTTTATAATTGCCTTTTGAAACAGCTTCAGTAAGATAATTGCGCATACCATTTCCCAATCCTATATCAAAGAATGAAAACCAATATAAGATAGAGGTTATTGTCAACCAAACTCCATAAAGTTCTGAATTAAGATAGTTCAGCGTTATTGTTACAACAAGGAGAGAGGTTATTAATCCAATAACCTTTAAGATAGCAGAATATAAAATGTTGCTTTTGAGCATTTTACTTCTGCCATCTGTGCTTATAAATTGATTTATAACCTTGTTGATAATCATTCTGAAGTTTCCCAATGACTTTTTTGTTTACCTCAATATATTAGCAAGTGTTGCTATGATTGCTGCTAATCCTGATGCGCTGCTGCCGAGTGCAGTGAGTTCTGCAATACTAAGTTTTACATGCGATTTCGTAGGAACTATAATTTCACATCCAGGGAGAACTTTTGCATTATGTCCAACCTTGGTCAATGTACCATTCATATAAAGAATATAGGTTCGGCTTTTCTTGGCATCAGAGGCAAAACCACCAGCTTGATTGATGTAATAAGCAACATTCTTTCCTTCACGATAACTTACTGAGTTTGGATACATCACGGCACCATTAATTTTCACCGTACCATTGTATTGTGGAATAATAATGCGGTCGCCTTCACGCAAAATAAGGTCGGCATCGCTTCCTGGAGCAGCTAAAGTGTTTGTTGAGATGCTTGCAATATGCTTGATGCGTTTGAACTCTTTGCAGCTAATGCCAAAAGATTCTTGTTTTCCTCTTCTTTCTGCATTTTGTAAACTGCCTCCATGCGCATTCGTTCTACTTGATTTGGTACACGTTCTAAGCGTGCGCCCTTGATGTAAGCTAAATCTGTTGCCCCACCTGCGGCTTTAAAAATATCGCTAAGACGTGTATTACGTCCTGAGAGTGAGTAATTACCAGCAAAAAGAACTTCGCCTTCGATACTAACGTTTTGTTGGCGTGTTGTTCCTGGACTTTTTCTTACAAAGACTTGGTCGTATGGAGCGAGTGTAAATCCTTGTTGCCCATCTATTACAAATCCGTCTTTTAAGGCAAACGGTTTGTTTCAAACCACCAGCTTGCAAGATGAAATCTTCCAAAGTTTCGTTGTCAGCGTATTTATAAGTCCCTGGATATTGTACTTCTCCGAATATTACAATCGTCTTTTCTTCTTGAACATCGGTTCGTGTAGGTACGAAAAGCACATCTTCATTTTGCAATGGAATATCGGCTACCTTACCTAAAAGAATGCCGTCAATATCTACTGAAATAACTTCCAGCGTACGGTCTGCTTTCAAACGATGTAAGATTGCGTGTTGTCCAAATGCAACTTCTGTCAAACCTTCAGCCGATTCAACCAATGAACGTATGCTATTGATTTGTCCACCGACTTCATACATTCCTGGACGGAACACAGCTCCCTTTATTTCTACCATGTTTTCGTAACGAGGAATAACAGAATCTACGGTGATAGAATCTTCGTCAGACATTGTAAACTTGTTCATATCGAATTCGTTTACATTGAAAATAGAATATTTGCGTCCTGTTTTTCTATTGACACGCACGTTTTTAGTATAGGCTCCTCCCGTAAATCCACCAGCATATTTGATGACTGTACCAAGGGTTTCGCCTTGTTTCATTTCATAGTACATTGGGCGTTTCACCTTACCTGAAATGTTTACGAGTACATCGTAAGCACCTACAACGATAACATCATTGTCTGCAAGTTTCACGTTTCCACTCAAATTTCCTTGCAATAAGAATTGGTAAATATCGACCGTACTTATTAATCGTCCTCTTCTATAAACCTTAATATTACGCACCGTACCTAATTCACCTATACCGGACCTAAGCGATAGTTTGGAGGCAAAGGCATATTCATATTTGGTTCGAATGATAACTCTTCATTATTAAAAATATCTCGTCCCCAAACTTTTCTTCTGTTTTTGGTCATTTCCTTGATGAGCAACTTATACATGGATGCGGTATCGCTTGGAATCCAATCCATGTCCATATCTTCCTCAGTTTCACCATAGAGATAAGGGTCGTAGCCTGGACTAAGGCGCTTTGACGAATATTTCTTTGAACGTTGCGTAGTAGTATATTCGTCCATGGAATCATCGTACACTTGATTACGGAATATTTTCGGACTTCCTTGCGCTCTATTTCTATTAGTTGTGGTACTTTTTCCTCCTCTTGATGCACCAGAATTGCCTTTTTTCATTTTTTCGTATGTAGCTTTCACACGTCTAATTTGCGAAATATCTACACCATTTTGCATCAATTTTGTTACAATCTGGGCTTGTGATGTGCCTTTGTTGTATTCTTTCGCAACAAATTCCATTACCTGTGTGTCTGTCATACCCGATTGGGCGTATGTTCCTACTACACAGAGTATCACCAAGAGTAAAAGAATGTATCTTTTCATATTGTTTTAAAATTTCTTTCCCGTTATAATATTAATAAAAGTTTTCGTTACGATTTTGAAGTCAAGCCAAAGCGAACGTTTATCTAAGTATGCGATGTCCATATTGAGACGACGCAACATTTTTTCCATTGTGTCAGTGTATCCATTGTAAAGTGTTGCCTCTGATGTAAGCCCTGGACGCATTTGGTAGAGAATAGGGTAGAGGTCGGTATGCTCCATGATTTTGTCAATGAAGTATTTTCGTTCTGGTCTTGGTCCCACCAACGACATATCACCTTTCAATACGTTCCATAGTTGGGGCAATTCATCTAAGTGATGATTTCTTAAGAATCGCTCTAATTTGGTTGAGTTACAGCCATTTGGCTTCGCTACTAATTGGGGACCTTCTTCTTCTACAACACTACTCATTGTGCGGAATTTGAGAATAATGAATGGGCGTCCTTGGTAGCCTATCCTCTCTTGACGAAAGAAAATTGAACCATTTCCCTGCTTCTTCATGAGTAATAAAATGATAGCAAATACGGGCGAAAGTAGCACTAACCCAATAGCTGCCGTGGTGAAATCAATGGCTCGCTTCAGCCACTTTTGTATTTCGCCCATGGCATCATGATGTTCAGTCGCACTCATTGTTTGTTCGTATGTTGTAATCATCATTGTTTAGGAGTTTTTAAAGCTCTACTTTGTGGAACTTTGCTGATCAGTACATAGATTTTCAACTATTAACTTCTTTAATAACTCCATTTTGTCAAATTTGTTGCAAAGGTAATGCTTTTTTTCTTAAATAATTGTGTTTTTGTTTATCTTTGCAAGAGAAAATTAATCTTGTTTTGCGCAAAATCATTCACATAGATATGGACGCCTTCTTTGCTTCGGTTGAGCAAAGAGATGATAAGAGTTTGATAGGTAAACCTTTAGTAGTTTGTTATGACCACCCCCGAAGTGTTGTAACAACGGCAAGTTACGAGGCTCGAAAGTATGGAGTTCGGTCGGCTATGCCTTTGTCGCAAGCCTTAAAACGATGTCCTAATTTGTTGATTGTAGCGCCACATTTTGAAAAATATAAGAAAGTTTCAAGGCAGGTTCATGAAATTTTTCATCGTTACACCGATTTGGTAGAACCCATTTCGTTAGATGAAGCGTTCTTAGATGTTTCCGAAAATAAAGCCAATATTGTCTTAGCCAAAGATGTAGCTTTGAAAATTAAAGAAGAAATCTTTGCAGAAACAGGATTGACAGCATCGGCAGGGGTAAGTTATAATAAATTTTTGGCAAAAATCGCCTCTGATTACAGAAAACCAAATGGTATATTTATCGTTCACCCAGAGAAATCTTTGAATTTTATTGCAGAACTCCCGATTGAAAAATTTTGGGGTGTGGGGCATAAAACTGCCGAAACAATGCATCAAATGGGAATCTTTACAGGTAAGCAATTGCGTCAAGTTTCGTTGGCACATTTAACACAAGTCTTTGGAAAAATGGGCGCAGTGTTTTACAATTTCTCTCGTGGCATTGACGAACGTCCTGTTGAGGCTTATAGAGAACGGAAATCTGTTGGTTGTGAACAAACTTTTATGGAAGATATTACGGGTGAAATAAAAATTTTAATAGAATTGTATCATATTGTAATAGAACTTGTTAAAAGATTAAGTAAAAGTAAATTTGAAGGTAGAACACTCACCCTGAAAATTAAATGGAGTGCAACAAGTCAGATAAGTCGAAGTGTTACTACCGACCATATTCTGCGGTCGAAAGATGATATACTTCCATTGGCTAAAAACTTACTAAAACAGACTGAATATAAGCATCGTCCAATCCGTTTAATGGGCTTATCGGTGAGTGGCGAAATGGAGGGGAAATGGCATGAAGGTTTCTTGAATTTTGCAAAGTGATAAGATGGAGCATATATTGTTTTATATTGCAAGAATATACATTTTATTATTCGGATTGGGTAATATGTATTTCCACAAAAATAATATCTTTTCGAAAATGTTTTTCCATTACTAATCAAACTCTTTTTAGTAGCGCTATGGAGCGTTCTGGATAGCGCAATCAAGCGCATTAGATAGCGTTATTCAAAACAAAATGTGTTGTTGTCATAAATTTTACAGCTATTTTTCTAAAAAAGCAGCGTATGTATTGTGCAGAAAAAAGTACTGATTTTTAAAACAACCTATTTTGCAACTCAAAACCCATTGTTTTGAATACAAAAAGCGGCTCTTTTGATTTTTAAAGCACCTATTCACACTCTTTTCGCTATTTATATAAAATTAAATTTATATGCTATGACGTAATTTGTGTTGCCTAACTGTTGAAAAAATTTCATAATACGAAAGAAAAGTATTAAATTTGCAGAAAAATAAAGAATGCTCTATCAAGTAACTTGTAAGAAATGCGGTGGGAAGTTTAGAATTACAGTAGACAATGTACTGAAGACTGCTTCTGTTTGTCCACATTGTGGGCAGAAACTCGCTATTCTTATTCCAAAGGAACAGGTGAAGCCGAAAGGGGATATAATAGAAGCGGTGCCTGAAAACGTGAAGAAAAAAGCTAACAATCATGTACGAGAAAATGGAGAAACACTGCGCCAAGTTCCTAAAAAGAAACGTGGAAAAGGGCTGAAAATCTTATTTATTATACTGGTTGTAGCCTTGCATGGCTTAGGGTTTATGGCTTTTTATTGGTACAGACAAAACGTTCAAGAAACAGAACGTCTTGAACGTCAGCATCATAGAGATTCAGTTGAACAGGTAAGAAAACAAGTTGCTGAGAAAGTTGCAGCAGAAAAATTGCAAGAAAAACGGTGGGAAAAAGTTAGTAACTTTGTGAAATCGTTTTATGAAAATGCCGTACTTTCGGGTGCTGATGTTACCCAATATGAGCAATATTTAACCGATAATTGCCGCCGATTAATCTATGGTAATGATGAAAATGCCTACGATTTGGATAAGCAAACAGCATGGTGGGGATTCTTCGGCACACTATCGGGTTTGGAAAATTCGGAGGAATTGTTGCGCAATTTACGTGTTTCTCATTACGAGGACGATTGGTATAAAGTCAGATTATCGCAAAATGGTGAAACAGAGCAACGCCTTATAAGAATTAAACAATTCGGAGGACGATTATTAATTGATAATGTAAGATAAAAAATGGGAATACAATACTTTCAGATAAACTGCAAATATTGTTCGCAACGATTTGGTGTTCAGGCAGAAAACGGAAAAACAGTAAAATGTAAATGTCCGTTTTGTGGGAAAGAAAATATCGTTGCTGCGCCATTAATGCCTACTGAAAATAGTGAACCTGTGCAGAAAGTGAAACCACAAAAAGCGGTGCATGGGAATCAGTTTGGTAGGAAAATGGTGATAGGTTTTCTCATTTTTGTTGGCATTATAATCCTATTGTCCACAATATTATATATTGTCTTTAAGGCAATGTCAAATTAAAAATTTAATAGCAAAAGATAATGAAGCAAACTAAGATTGTATGTTCTATCAGTGATTTTAGATGTGAAGTAGATTTTCTTCGCTCACTGTTTTTTTCAGGAATGAATGTTGTGCGCATGAATACTGCACATGCCACGGAAGAGGGAATAAGAAAAGTAGTAAAAAATACGCGAGCAGTGTCGCCACATATTGCTTTGCTCATCGATACGAAAGGTCCAGAAATTCGTACAACAGCGGTAGCTGAGCCTATAAAATATAAAGCTGGTGATGTCGTGAAAATATTTGGTCGCCCAGATGTGGAAACTACTCGTGAAATGGTCAATCTTTCATATAAAGATATTGCAAAAGATATAAAAATCGGCAATCATCTTTTGTTTGATGATGGGGCTTTGGATATGGAAGTCTTTGAGAGTGAAGGTCCTATGTTATTGACAAAGGTAACCAATGACGGAGAGTTAGGGGCGCATAAAAGTGTAAATGTTCCTGGTGCTCACATTGATTTGCCTGCATTAACCGAAAAGGATAAAAAGAATATTGAGCTTGCAATCGAACTTGATATTGACTTCATTGCCCACTCTTTTGTTCGCTCTGCCGCAGATGTTAAGGCGGTACAAGATATTCTCGATGCACATCATTCGGATATAAAGATTATTTCAAAAATTGAAAACCAAGAGGGTGTTGATAACATTGAAGAAATTATTGATGCTTCTTATGGTATTATGATTGCTCGTGGCGATTTGGGTATTGAGGTTCCTATTGAACAAATCCCAGGTATCCAACGCAGAATTATCCGTAAATGTATCGCCAAACGCAAGCCTGTAATTGTCGCAACCCAAATGTTGCATACAATGATTAACAACCCACGACCAACTCGTGCTGAGGTTGCCGATATTGCAAATGCAATTTATAGTTACACGGACGCTTTGATGTTGAGTGGTGAAACTGCAAGTGGAAAATATCCTATTGAAGCGTGTCGTACAATGGCAAAAATTGCTGAACGTGCTGAAAAAGATGCGCATAGAGACGGTTTTATTGATATTCCTTTGAACTCAGAAATGGGACAACGTGAATTTTTAGCGAAGAGTGCAATTGAAGCAACTGAGCAATTGGGTGTTAAGGGCATTATAACCGATGGTGATACGGGCAAAACTGCAAGAAATTTGGCAGCATTCCGTGGTCCTAACCCTGTACTTGCAATCTGCTATCATGAAAAATTGCAACGTTGGTTAAACTTGAGTTATGGATTAATCCCGATTTATCAGCAACAGCACAAATCAAAGCATGAATTATTTACCGCTGCTTCACTTCTTTCTTGGAAATAAATACTGTAAGTGCAGTTTTTGCAGATACTTACAAGTTCCATTTGCGTGATGTGGAAAATGAAAATGTAGAAGAAAAATAATCGTGCTTATACTGAGTGCGATTTCTCGCTACGAGTAGTTAAGTCATTAATTAAACAACATCTTACAGTAATGACAGACAATAATTCTAATCGTATGGTCAAACATAGTGGTCAGGTTTTTACACCCGACTTCTTGGTGATTAGTATTTTAGATTATGCAGGTTATGTCAGTAGCAACATTTTACAAAAGCATGTCATTGATAATAGCTGTGGTGATGGTGCTTTTCTATGCGAAATTACTAAGAGGTACTGCAAGGAGTATATCGCTCAGCATGGTTCTACACAAGGACTCAAAGAAGAACTTGAAAAGTTTATTCATGGAATTGAACTTGACCCCATTGCGTTCGAGAACTGCCTTTTCAATTTAGGAGTCATTGTATCTGACTTTGGTATTGAAAATGTAGATTGGGATATTTTGAATACCAGTGCTTTGCTTGTAACTCAATTTAATGCTATGATGGACTTCGTTATTGGTAATCCACCATACGTTAGAGTGCATAATCTTGAAGATGATTATGAAGAAGTAAAGTCATTCCGTTTTGCGCAAAATGGAATGACTGACCTTTATTTAGTATTCTATGAATTAGGATTGCGTATGCTTAATAAGAGGGGAAAGCTGTGTTACATCACTCCAAACTCTTGGTTATCAAGTCTTGCAGCTACAAATATGCGCAAATATATTATGTTGCACAGAAACCTTGTTGGATTGATAGACTTGGGACATTATCAGGCTTTTGAAGGTGCAACGACATACACTATGATAGTTTTGTTTGATTTACAACATACTGCTAATCAAATAGAGTATTACAGATATTCAGAAGAAAATCATGATAAAGTCTATGTGGATTCGTTTTCATACGAGGAAATGTTGATAGGGGAAAAATTCTATGTGGCATCACGTAAGGACTTGGCAATGCTTAAAGCTATAAAAACTACTCCAACTCACAGATTTGTACAAGTTAAAAACGGATTTGCAACATTAGCTGACAAGGTTTTTATTAATGATGTTCCTTTTCAAGCACTTACAATTCCTATACTGAAAGCATCTACGGGCAAGTGGCATCAAGGATTTTTTCCATATAACACAAAAGGAAAGCCATTACCAAAAAAAGAAATTTTCTCACACCCTGAGATTGCAGAGTATTTAGAAAAGAACAAAGCTGATTTGTTAAAGAAGCATACAGAAGAGCAAAAACCAGATTGGTATCTTTATGGAAGGACGCAGGCTTTAAAAGATGTATACTCAAAGAAATATTCAATCAATTCCATTATTAAGGAAGTAAAACACATTAAATTGATAGATGTTCCTATTGGTTCTGGACTTTACAGTGGATTGTATATCCTGACAGAAGTTTCTTTTGATGTGCTTAGAAGTGTTATAAAATCGCCTGAATTCATCAATTATCTTGCTGTGCTTAAAAACTATAAAAGAGGTGGTTATTATACTTATAATTCAAAGGATTTAGAACAATATCTTAATTATAAAATATCACAACATGAAAGAACAGAAAATTTCATACCCGCTAACGAACTCTGGATTTTTGAAAGTTATCTCTAATTCTTTCTGCAGTTTTCTTCAAAAAGGAACCTCCAGAAGTACGGATAAATTGAAACCACTTCATGGTGCAATCGCTTATGACTTACATTACAAGTTAGGTGATGACTATGAAATTATTTCTCAAGGTTATGGGGATGATAAAGAAGCCCAAATTAAAGGTCGTTATATCAAAAAATGGGTGGATATTACTGTCACAAAGGAGAAAAAAGCAGTGGCTGGTCTTGCAGTCAAGTTCGTTATGCAGAACTATTCGCAGAACTCAAACAACTATTTTGAGAATATGTTAGGAGAGACTGCAAATATTAGAGCAAACAAGTGTCCTTATTTTCAGATATTTATTATATTGGATAGACTGCCTTATTATGCGAAAGATACTAATAAACATATTCGGAAATGGGAATTTTTCACTAAACATAATGTAGAAAAATATGTTGCCCTATCAGAGGATAATGTTGATATATTCTTTCATACTCCTAATAAAACACTTATTTACGTTGTCCACATTCCTGATAACGATAATTTAGGTACACAGAGTGAATATATGGAATATTACAGAGACTTAGACTTCTTGATAAAAGTTTCTGAGGATAGCTTTGGAACAATGGAATCTGCAGTCGTATTAAATGACTACGAAACATTCATTGATAAAGTTTATCACACAATTTTATCTCAATAATGGAAGCAACCATTTTTATAGTTAGACGTCTTTTAAAAGCATAAAAAAGAGGTCTTCATAATGAAAAACCTCTTTTTATAGTGTAAATATTAGAAAGTGTGTTTTGAATTCTCAATAGCAATCTTTTGAACACGACGTTCATGACGACCACCTTCAAATGAAGCCTTAAAGAATGCGTCCATAATATCCTTTGCAGTCTTATTATCTACAAAACGTCCTGGCATAACGAGTACATTAGCATCGTTGTGTTGGCGAATAAGTTGTGCAACTTCTTTGTTCCATGCCAATCCTGCTCTAACTGCTTGGTGTTTATTGAGGGTAATAGCCATACCTTCGCCACTTCCACAGATAGCAATAGCAGGATAAACTTCTTCCTTTTCGACAGCTTCTGCCAGTGGGTGTGCATAATCAGGGTAATCACAACTTAAATCACTATTGCAACCAAAGTCCTTATAAGGGAGCTTATGTTCTTCGAGATACTGAATAACAAACTGCTTTAATGGGTAGCCAGCGTGGTCGCAGGCAATACCTACTGTTTTAATTTCCATAAGCGTAAAGTATTAAAGAGCCCCACAGGCGTAATGCCTGTGAGGCTTGGTTATTAATTATGCTAAAAATGCTTTAACTTGTTCATATACATTCTGAGCGGTAAAGCCCAGTTTCTCGTCAAGTACCTTGTATGGAGCTGAAAAACCAAAGCTATTCAAACCAAATACAGTACCATTTGCGCCTACTAAACCTTGAAGTGTAATAGGCAAACCAGCGGTTAGACCAAATATTTTGGCATTCTTTGGGAGTATGCTCTCTTGATATTCAGCCGATTGAGTGCGGAATAAGCCTTCAGAAGGTGTGCTAACAATTCTAACTTTTATTCCTTCAGCTTTTAAAAGTTCGGCTCCAGCAATACATGTTGAAACTTCTGAACCGCTTGCCACCATGATAACATCATAATTTTCGTCAGAACCTGCTACGATGTAAGCTCCCTTGTGCGCTTCTTCGTATTTAGTACCTGCGGTAAGATTGGTTACATTTTGGCGAGACAAAATCATTGCTGTTGGTGTATCGATGTTTTCCATTGCCATTTGCCAACAAACGGTTGTCTCTTCAGCATCAGCAGGGCGGAATACACGTACAGAATCTTTACCAGCGTGGTTTTGAAGTTTCTCCATTAAGCGAATTTGTGCTTCTTGCTCTACTGGCTCGTGTGTAGGACCATCTTCACCAACACGGAAAGCATCATGGCTCCAAATGAATTTAACTGGAACTTGCATCAATGCAGCAAGGCGAACAGCAGGTTTCATGTAGTCAGAGAAAACGAAGAATGTTCCCATTGCGGTAACAACTCCGCCGTGAAGCATCATACCAATGCACATACAAGCCATGGTTAATTCGCTTACACCAGCTTGGAAGAATGCACCAGAGAAATCGCCACGAACGATACTCTTTGTCTTCTTTAAGAAACCATCGGTCTTATCTGAATTAGAAAGGTCGGCAGAAGAACATATCATGTTTGGAACTTGCTCGGCTAAAACGCCTAAACAAGTTGCACTCGCAGCACGAGTTGCTGAGTCGGCCTTTTGATTTACTGCGCTCCAATCAATTTTTGGCGCTTTTTCGCTGAACCATTCTTGATATAATTTTGCCTTTTCAGGGTTAGCTTTCGCCCAAGCGTCTTCTTCTGCATGGCGTTTAGCAACGATTCTTTCCAACTCTTTTAAGCGTTTAGCATAGAGTTCTGCCACTTCTGGGAAAACTTTGAATGGATTGTCCAGGTCGCCACCTAAATTCTTTATTGTATTCGCATAAGCGTTGCCACCTAAAGGGGCTCCGTGAGTTTTGATGCTATGCTCGTAGCTTGAACCATCTTCTTGCAACGCACCCTTACCCATAATGGTTTTACCTATAATAAGGGTAGGACGTTCCTTTTCAGTGAGGGCTTCATCTAATGCTTTACGGATTTCATCAACATCATTACCATTGCAAGTAAGAACATTCCAACCCCATGCTTTATATTTAGCCGCTGTATCTTCGTTCATGACCACTCCACACTCTGTTGAAAGCTGAATGTCGTTAGAGTCGTAGAACATGATAAGGTTGTTAAGACCTAAATTTCCAGCAATGCGACCAACGCCTTGAGAGATTTCTTCTTGGATACCACCATCTGAAATATAGGCGTAAATTTTGTGTTGCATAACTTCCTTACCCAAACGAGCTTCGAGGAATTTCTCTGCAACAGCTGCTCCAGCAGCGAAGCTATGTCCTTGTCCTAAAGGACCAGAAGTATTTTCAATACCTCTTTCGATATCTCTTTCAGGATGTCCAGGAGTAGGGGAACCCCATTGACGGAAATCCTTTAATTCGTCTATTGTAAATTTTCCTTGTAAGGCTAATGCTGAATACAACATTGGCGACATGTGTCCAGGGTCAAGAAAGAACCTATCGCGTCCCGCCCATTTTGGTTGTGCTGGGTCGAATATTAAATATTCTGAGAAAAGGACATTAATAAAATCTGCTCCACCCATCGCTCCACCAGGGTGACCTGATTTAGCTTTTTCTACCATGGAGGCAGCAAGGATTCTAATGTTGTCCGCTGCGCGGTTCATAACTTTGTTGTCGTTCATAAAATTTAGATTAATAATATATGTTTATTCTATTTGCAAATATAATAAATTCTTTGGATAGCGCAAAATAAAAGGAGTAATTTTTGTCAATCTTTTTATATTCCACAAAATACAACTTTTGACCTACAAACTTCTATTTCTCCTTCTTCTGAATCTTTGGTAATACGAATAGCTATTTCGTTTTGCTCTGTTTCTATCGCTTTATCGGTGTAGAAATGAAGAATTTCACCAATGTGTGATTCTGTGATATAAGCTATCTCTAAACGTTTTACACGTTTTGTCTGAAATATTTTGAGTGGAAATAAGTCGAATATATGCTCGATATATTTTATGGAATTTACATGCCCGTTGATATCAATATCACAAAATTTGGGTTCTAAAGTTTTTACCAATTGTAAGTTTTCGCCTATTTTTACTCGAGAAAGTTTCTCTATGGGATTAAAATAATCCTTTTCAAGATATTGAGAAATGACCCCATTGTTTACCTCTAATATATCAATAGGTTGTCGGGAATCAGTATCTATCATTGCCCAAATACTTTTCCCATAGCCAAAAATAGTTCCTTCATCATTTGAAATTTTGAAATTGCGACTTGTGAAAAATCGCATAACGCTATCAACCCAAGTTTCAATATTAAATTTTTCGTATATGTAAGGGACTTTTTCTAATTCAATTGCTAATCTACTTAGCACCCACGTTTTATGAATGCTTTGTAGAAAAATTACGCCATAACCTCTATCGTTGCTATGAAAGTCTGCTGTATTCAGAAGGTCATTTCCTAAATTTCCTATAAAAAGATGCTTCGTGAAGTCGCATCTAAAGGGTTCTGCCCTAAAAGGATATTTCCCAATATTTGGAAGTTTGCCCATAATAATAAATTCTAAACAAAAATTCCTCGGCACTTTCGTACCGAGGAATATTATTTATCGTAATTTTAAATTACTCTTTTGCTGTTATTTACTTAACGTAAACTACTGCAAGACGATTAGAAGTTGTACCTTGTACACCCTTACCTGTAGCTTCGTCAACGATTACGCCACGACCTGAGAGGTATTCTGCAACAACCTTAGCACGGTTTTCAGACAATGTTTGGTTGAATGCTGCGTTACCTTCTGGAGATGCTGTACCAACGATTTGTACGTGGCTACCTTCCTTAACATTGTCAAGAGCAGCCTTAGCTTCGTTTGTAAGGTTATACTTAGCTTGAGCGAATGTTACGAATACGAGGTCAGAAACTGTGAATTCCTTAACAGCTGGAACTTCCTTGATAACTTCCTTAGTGATAACTTCTGGCTTGCGGTTACGGAGTTCGTTGATTTGTGCGTTAAGTGCATCAATTTCAGCTTGGTCGCGTGGAGTAACGATTGTGAAGTTGTGTGAACCATTAGAGTTCTTGAACTTGTAAACGATACCTGCATTCAATTGAACCATTGATTTGTTAATGTTGTATTCCATTCCTTCGTAGCCATCACCATTCAATGCATACGTAATAGAAGGTTCAACATATACTTGCCATTGCTTGTCAGAACCAAAGTTGAAAGCAAAGTCAAGACCAGCCTTAGATGTTGCTACATTCAAATTCTTAAAACCTTTGTTGTTGAAAGTGTGACCCCAACCAATGCCATAGATTGCGCTTACTTCGAAATTACGTGGAGTACCTTTGTAACCACCAAACCAATTGCTCAAGTTAATTGTACCGAGCAAAGAAGTGTTGATGAAGCGAACTGCTGTTCCAAAAGATTCGTATGGCTTGTTTGAGAAGTATGCATTGCTTTCAATAGCCAAACCAAATACTGGTGTAAAATAACGACCGATGCGAAGACCTGCGTTAGGGTTGAGGTCGCTCAACCACTTGTGTCCTGTTGTCTTTGTTGCAACACCACCATTAATACCTACATAAATGTTGTCGAAAGTTTTGCTTTCTGCAACAGTTTGTGCTGATACTGAAACTGCCATAGTAGCGGCAGCTAACAATAAACCTAACTTTTTCATTTCTCTGAATTTATTAATACTTAAAAAATAATTACCTATATTCTATTTAGTACTGCAAAGTAATAAAAAATTACGCAAATGACCAAATTTTTTTTAAGAAAAATGTACAAAACTGCCATATCGAGGGTATTTTGTGTCTTTTTTACCCTCTGATAGTGATAAAATCTGCGCAAGTTCAACATAGAACTGCAATCCCAAGTACGGGTGTAGCTTAATAATCTATACCTGAAAACACCGAGGGGTTTGGGGGCGAGAAGCCCCCAT
>QWBY01003561.1_pt1 | contig 16343 bp, 9 predicted proteins | sample 1972471 | NCBI WGS metagenome assembly QWBY01 (sample SAMN09866722, study PRJNA288562) | Human gut metagenome isolate term6_stool, whole genome shotgun sequencing... | reverse complement strand
ATCTATTTTCATAAATCTATATAATGACAACGTCCATTCCCGAGACGTTAGGTTTATATTTGAGGTATTCCCCATGCTGAGAAGCTAAGGAATACAGGCAACGAACAACTGAGAAGCTCTTCGTTACCGACTTTTTAAATAGAAAACTGCCGTTCCAAACAACATAAATCCATATTTCGGACGGCAGCTTTTCTATTTTTTTTTATTCTCAAAAATCTGCGAAAAGCGTGTGGAACATCAATAAAAATCACCTATAATTCATCAGAAATATGGAAGTTTTTGCTGCAAACTTGCTGCTGTTGGGCTGCACGATAGCTGTTGCTATGCCCTTACGGTGGTAATTTTTAGCACCCACCTTAAAACAATAAAAGCTCTACAAACCATGTTTGTAGAGCTTCGAGTGTAGTCGGTACGAGAATCGAACTCGTATGCCAAGATTGAGAATCTTGTATCCTAACCGTTAGATGAACCGACCTTGGTTAGTGTTACTTCTCATGAAAAAGCGGAAGGAGGGGGATTCGAACCCCCGGTACGGTAACCCGCACGTCAGTTTAGCAAACTGGTGGTTTCAGCCACTCACCCATCCTTCCAGTCAGGGCTCGGTAGACCGAGTTGCCAAGCATTTTTTTAATGCGGTGCAAAGGTAACGATTCTTTTTAAAACTAACAAATTTTTCACCACCTTTTTTTATTTTGCTTCCAACGTGATGTGGTACAAATTGGCGTAGACGCCTTCTAAATGGGTGAAGGATAGGGTGATGGCATAGGCATCGCCTGCCTTGTTGTGGTTGGGGTGGGTGAGTACGAAGTTGCCGTCGGTGGTGCGGTAGTTGGTTTCGCCCAATATTTTGTAGCCATAGGCGAGGGCATCTTCGGCAATGTGGAGCATTTCTTCTTCGGAATAGGTGTAAAGATTGATGCGCTGAATGGTAAAACGATTGCCGATACCGACGCCAAAAAATCCCATTTGTCGTGGTCGGTCGCCTGTAACGATGTCTTTATCGGCTTGTTCGTCGAACTGCATGTTGTAGCTATAGCTCAATTCCTTTTGTGCGCCAAAGCCTTTGATGACTTGTGAGAGGTTGAGTCCGTGGTCGGCAGCAAACTTATCGAAGAAACTTGTGTCGTTGGTGCGCATTTCGCCGCCTGCAAGGAGTGGGAAAAGTCGGTCGAATGAAAATTCCCCCTTCGGTCGTGTGGGTCGTGTTGTGGCAGATTGCGACACAGAAGGGGTTGTTGTTGCTGGTTGATTTGCTTGATTTTCCACCTTATTGATAGGTCTTGCCGCAGCAACGGCTACCGCTTCGGCTTTGTTCTCAATAGTTTTGGGGTTCGGCTGCTTTTCTTTCTTCTTTTTTGGTGTCGCTTTGTCTTCGGCTTTGGCTTTGTTTACCGCTTCTTGCGCCTCACTCATGATTTGTTGCGTGTTGTTTTCGTCAGGATATTTCACGTTTTTCGCCAATTCTTCTGCCTTGTTTTGTGGTTGCTCAATGGGTTGAACCATAGGCGGTTGGGCTACTTTTGGAGTCGTAGGTTGTGGCTTTGGTTCATTTTGGGGCAGCTGTTTGATTGTGTTTTGGGATTTTTGGGCGGTTGTGTTTTGCTTTTTGGGCTTTGGAGCTGCCACTGCTGCCTGTTCGTAAACACGGTTGTTGTCGCAAAAAGGGTCTTTCCCCGTTTTCCAATCAATGTATTCGTCGTTTCCACCTCGTTGCTCGCTCACTTTCGTTCCGTTGCGCCAGAGGGTGGAATATTGCAAATTTCCGTTTTCAGAATAGGTGTATGATTTTCCGTTAAGGAGTCCATTCCGATAGTTTAGCTTCATGCCGATGTTGCCATTGGGGAAGAACGACACGGCACGACCATGGGCTTGTCCGTTGCTATACTGCATGATGCTTTCCAATTTTCCCGATGCGTTGTAGACAAGAGCCACGCCGTGGAGAATGGTTTTTTTGTCGTCAGTCTTACTGATAGATTTGTAATGTTTCTCGGCTTTGAGCTGTCCGTTCATAGTATAGTCGTAAAACATTTTCTGTCCTTTGTCGTCTATCGCTAAAACTCGATAGAACGCGGCTTCACGTTGCTGGCTTACCCCCTTTCCGTTGCTATTGTAGAAGATAGCATTCTGGGGAATACGCAGATTGGTTTTCCGTTGTGCCGCCGCCATAATGGGGAGCATGGTAAGGGCAAGGAATAACAAAAAATGTTTCATGTTGTTTTGAATTTTGATTGCAAACATACAAAAAAGCGGTGAAATTTACAAAAAGTGGGGCGATTATTTGCTGTGCCAAGTGTGTGAAGTGTTTTTCCGTGCCTATGCTTGAGTATTTTTTTCTTTCTTTCCGATTGTTTTTCGCCACAAAAGCGGCTGTTTTTTGATTCAAAAGTGGCTGTTTTTCGCTTCAAAAGTGGCTGTTTTTCGCTTCAAAAGTGCCTATATATTTTCTCTTTATTTTCTTCTTTGAAAATGCCCCCCAAAAAAAGAAGAGGTAAAACTTCTTTTTTGGGTGAGCAAAAAACGGCTTTTTTATTTTGTTTTGATGATTTCTAATGCCTTATTCATGATGAAATCTTCTTTACCAATAAACACTTCATCGTAAGAAATAGGTACTTCGATGTCTGGCAGCAACCCACGGTGGGCTGGAAAACGGTTGGTAATGGTTTCATCGAACACTATTTTAACCAACGGAATGGTGTAGGTTATTTTTGAATTGGGCAATTTGAATTGGGCAAACTTCTCTGCATTCATGGAATGGTAGCCTGTTCTTGTTTCGCGCCCAATGATAGTAGCACGTCCTTCGTATGCCAAAGAAGCTGGGAAAGAGGTGGCTGCGCTGCACGAGTTTTCGTTGATTAGCACATAGATGTTGCCTTTGTAGTTGAGTTCTGGGTTGGGTTGAATCGTATCGGTTTCGTGGCTGATTTTAAATTGGTCGCCATAAGGTTCGTAACCCTCAAATAATTTATTATCAAGAGGGTAATTCATACAATATTTGAAACTCTTGTAAGTGGAATTGCTGTTCACAACATCATAGGCTTTAGGCAAACAGAATGGTTTTGCGACGAACCAAGAAAGTATTTTGTTTAAAACTTTAATATCTCCACCATAATTATTGCGTACATCAATAATCAGATGAGGCACGTTGATGTTGGCTTTTAGCGTTGTTGCAATCTCTTCCAATTCCACTTCGTTAAGCGTGAAGGAGGAAAGCGTAAGTAAAGCGGTGTTGTTATCAATTCTTTGGAAATTAAAATCTTTTTGTTTTGGTATAGCCCAAGCTCTGAAATACTTTGATAGCAAGGGCTTTGGAATGATGTCTTTAACAGTATTATTAGGCACCCATGTGTCTTTGTAAGTTGTTCCGTCAGCGAAAGTTATTGTATTAGTTTGAGGTTTCATTCTGTTCCAATAAGCATTGGTGAAATCCATAAATACTTTTAATTCTACATAAGATTTTACTTCTTCGTCGCAAAGTTCTACATGATTGTACATTTCTTTGATAATTTGTTCCGCCGAGCGACTATCTATCGACTTAATTTCCTTTCTCAAGTAGCGTTCAGTCCCCTTAATGGCACGTGTAGCAATGAGTTTTCCGTTTTCAACACCAACGGAAAGATGAGGTATATAAATTACTTTTTTCTCTTTATAAGGGAAAGGTGTGTTTACATTGATATGCGAATCGTTGATAAATTGGCGAGTGAACGCAGTGCGAACGATGTGATAGAATGTTTCATACTTCATGCCTTCTTTGAATTGTTTCGTAGTTTGTTCGATGAAGGCGGCTTCTTTTTCAGGTGTAATGCGTTCTTTATAAGACGGATAACACTCTTTTAGACTCTTCATGAGTATGTCGAAATCCTCCTTAGTTTGCGCCAATGTAAGTGTTGCGGGGCGAGGTGTTTCCTTGGCAAGTTTGAAAGTAGACACCAGTCCAAATGGTTTCATAGGGTCGTCAGCCCTGTTTTGTGGATTAGAAATGGCGAGTGCAATGCAAGGTTTCTGCACCTTTTTGTAGGCATATCCCATTGTTCCCAGCACTTCACCTTGTTTAATTTTCATGCCAGTCTTCCATATTTTATCGCCACGCAATCCATTGATATTCAATTTGTTTCCATTTGCAAGTTTGATTTGTACCGAGCCATTGATATATTTCAGCGGTAAAGGCAATTTTTCCTTTGCTAATTTATTGATGCTTGCATTGAAACTGCCTGAAAGACCATAATATGTTGAGTTTTGGAGAGTGTTCATTCTGTCAAGTCCGACACTCAAAATTGTGCCATCAGCAGGTGCAATAATTTCCGAAGCCTCTGTTCCCGAAATAAAAAGATTGTCGTAATTGAGTTCACCATCTAAATATTGTTGCGGTTTCAGTACGATGTCATCGCCAACATTCTTGCCTTTGACCACCCATTTCAGTTGTTGGGCTTGCAACGATGAAACCAAAAAACTGCAAAAGAATAGTAGAGATAGAAATTTTTTCATAACCTTTAATTTTAAGAATTGATTTGTTTCAAATTGTTTTGCTTAAAGTGTAGCTTTATGATTGATAATTACAAATTTACGAAAAAATAGTAATAAAAATGTGGAGAGGATTTTATATTTATTTTTATTTAACGGTTCGGGATAATAGCGGTAACAATTCGGCAAGATACACCTATTATTATAAAGAAACAAAGCATGATTTTGAGGAGCAAAATGGTGTCTTTTAAAAAGAAGAAAAACCTATTTTTTGCAGTTGATTAAGCGTAAAATTAACTTTTTAAACGAATAATTTTGCGTTTTCACACTTTTGTCCTATCTTTGCATAAGGTATAGCTGCATTCGTTTGGCAATCCGTAGGGGCGTGATTTATCACGTTCCTAACAACCAAAACGGCAGGGAAACCGAGCTCGGAATAGTCGGACACAGCGAACGGAGGACGAGTTGTTAGGAACGTGATAAACCATACGCAGGTTGTTAGGAACGTGGTGAACCACGCCCCTACAATGGGGAAAATAAATTTTCATTGCGTTGGTTTACAATACCTTACACATATATATAATAAAGAATGAGAAGACATCTCGTACATATTTTTTGGGGTATTTTGATATTCATCGTTGGCTTCGGCACTTTGTTTTTTGTGTCGGTGTGGAACGGTTGGATAGGTTATATGCCTGAAATGGAAGCACTTTCGAACCCAGTGGATAAGTTTGCATCGCAAGTCTATTCTGCTGACGGCAAACTCATAGGTACATGGAATCAAGACAATGCCAATCGGGTTGCCATTGACTACAATGCACTTTCGCCCCACCTTGTTCACGCGCTTGTTTCAACTGAGGACGAACGTTTTTACGAGCATTCGGGCATTGATTTCATCGCCTTAGGACGTGCCATTGTCAAGCGTGGAATCATGGGACACGACAATGCGGGCGGTGGTTCCACCATTACCCAGCAATTAGCCAAGCAGGTTTACTCGGAAAAGGCGCATAGCACTTTCGAACGTTTGCTGCAAAAGCCTATCGAATGGATTATTGCTGTGAAATTGGAGCGTTTCTTTACCAAAGAAGAAATCGTTGCGATGTATCTCAATTACTTCGATTTCTTGCACAACGCCGTGGGAATCAAGCGTGCTGCCAACATTTATTTTGGCAAAGAACCAAAGAATTTGTCGGCTACCGAAGCGGCTACGTTGGTGGGATTGTGCCAAAATCCGTCCATGTATAATCCGTTGCGCCATGAAGACCGCTGTATCAATCGACGAAACATTGTGTTGAGCCAAATGTGCAAATGCGGTTACATCACGAAAGAGGAGTTTCGCGAACTTTGTCAGCGACCTTTGGGCATAAAATATACGAAATCGAAGCCTATAAAGGGTTCGGGCGATTATTTCCAAGCCTTTCTTCGCCAATACATGATGGAGAAAAAACCTGAAAAGGAAAACTATCAAGAATGGCAATATCGTGAATTTGTACTCGACTCGGTGGCGTGGGAAACCGACCCACTCTATGGTTGGTGCAATAAGAATACGAAACGAAATGGAGAAAATTATAATGTGAATACAGATGGGCTTCGCATTTACACCACCATTGACACTCGCATGCAACAATATGCCGAACAGGCTGTGCGCAAACACGTTGGCGGATACTTGCAAGCACAATTCAACTTGCAAAACCGATACAAAAAGAACGCACCATTCTCGTCAAATATTTCACGAAATACTATCAAGCAGATTTTGAACCGTTCGTGCCGACAAAGTACACGCTATCTGCGGTTGAAGGAACAAGGTGCTTCGCCAGAAGAAATCAGACAAAGTTTCCGTACAAAACACGAGATGACGCTCTTCACTTATCATGGAAATGTGGACACATTGATGACACCTATCGACTCCATACGCTATTATAAATCGTTCTTGCGTTCGGCTTTCATGAGCATGGAACCCCACACGGGAGCGGTGAGAGCATACGTGGGAGGCATTGATTACGAGCATTTTAAATACGATATGGTGATGGGCGGACGCCGACAAGTGGGGTCTACCATTAAACCTTACTTGTATGCGCTTGCCATGCAAAATGGTATGACACCTTGCACAATGGTTCTGAACGTGCAACGCACCTACGGAGGGTGGACACCACGCAATGGTTCGAAGGCAAGATATGGGCAGGAAGTGCCATTAAGGTGGGGTTTGCAGCAGTCGAACAACTGGATTTCGGCTTACCTTATCACCCTGCTCGGTCCTTCACAATTCGTTAATATCTTGCAAGACTTCGGTTTCCACAACCCCGATATAGCCAAAAACACATCGCCAGTGTTGTGTCTTGGTCCTTCGGAGCTCTCTGTGGGCGAGATGTGTAGTGCCTATACCACGTTTGTAAACCATGGTGTTCGTTGTGCACCACTCTATGTTACGAAGATTGAAGACAGCCACGGCAATATGGTAGCTAAGTTCCAACCATTGATGAACGAGGTGATTTCGGAAGAAAGTTCTTACAAGATGCTCGACATGTTGCAAGCCGTTATCGAAGGCGGAACAGGTAAACGATTGCGTTATAGCTACAATCTGACAGGACAAATCGGTGGTAAAACAGGTACAACCAACAACAATTCAGATGGTTGGTTCATGGGCTTCACACCTGAATTGGTAAGCGGTTGCTGGGTAGGAGGCGAGGATAGGGACATTCACTTCGATTCTACTGCGCTCGGACAAGGTGCTTCCACGGCATTGCCTATATGGGCTTACTTTATGCAAATGGTTTATGGCGACAAAACTTTACATTATTCGCCAAAGACAACGTTCGACTTACCAGCAAATTTCAACCCTTGTCATTCGCAAGATTCCGTTGCTATCAACGGCATTCAAGAGGTTTATTTCTAACGAAAGCTATCAATTAATTTTTATAATATGAGAAGAATAATTCTTTCAGTCATGATGGTGGGAGCAGTTCTCACTGTTGGCGCACAGACAATTAAGACCAACTTCAAGAAAGGCGATGTTTTCAATTACAACGACGCCATGAACATGAAAATGGAGTTGCCAATGGGACAAGGCACACAAACGGTTGATGTTACCAAAAAGATAGCCATCGAAATTGTAGACAAGACAAAAGATGGTTACAAAATTGCGCTCACCAATTCTGGGGTTACCATTAAAGGCGACGAAATGGCTTCCGACCAAGCGTTGAGCGGTGCAATGAAGTATTTGAACGATGTGAAAATTGTGTTCAAAACCGATGCCAACGCAGTCATTCAAGGCATTGATAACTACGAAGAAGTAGTAACTGCTGCCAGCAACAATGCACTCAAAACAATTGATGAGCTATATACCAAAAATCCAATGATTGAGCAAGCCTTGCCAAAAGCAAAGATGATAATGGCAGTGAGCCAACTCTTGGAGGAGAAAGAACTCGTTAAAACCTTGCAAGAGGAAACACATTTCTTCCTTTACGGCAAGAAAATCAAGACAGGAGATAAGGAAAATCGTAGCCTTGCACAAGGCATCAAGGCTGTCAATACCTATACCATAGGCGAAAACGCTGGCAACACCACCATTTCAGTAGCAAGCGTATCAAATATGACCGAAGAAGATGTGAAAGCAATGCTCGTTGAACAAATGAAGAAAATGGGAATGGGCGACGAAGCAGCCTCAAATCTTGAAGCAGGTTGGGAACAAATGAAAGGCATGGGCATGACCAACATTGATTTTAAAGGCAACGAAACCTACGTTTTCCAACCTAATGGTGCTTTGGTTTCAACCAATTCAAAGTCAGATGTGAAAGTCATGGGCATGAATATCACCATGACACGCAATGTGGAAGTTGCTCCCTAGTTTTTCCTAGTTCTCCTAGTTTCAACTATACTCTCCACCTACTCGTTTGTTTGCGCTCCCCCTCCCAACGGAGGGGGTGGGGGAGGCTTTTTTATTTCCTTATAATGGTTGAACCATTAGCTTGGTGGGTTGCCAAAACCAATACTTCAGCTATTTGGACGTGGGCAGGGGCAGCTGCGGCATAGAAAGCTACATCAGCAATATCTTCGCCTGTCAATGGTTTTATACCTTTGTATACATTCTCGGCACGGGTATCATCGCCATGGAAACGAACATTTGAGAAGTTGGTTTGCACCAATCCTGGTTTGATGTTGGTAACACGTACTTCGCTTTCGGCTACATCAATGCGCAAACCATCTGTAAGGGCTTTCACGGCAGCCTTTGTTGCACAATAAACGTTGCCGTTGGCATAGGCTGCATCGCCTGCTACTGAGCCAATGTTGATGATATGACCTTGGTTGCGCTTCACCATGGACGGCACAACAAAGCGTGTCATGTTTAAAAGTCCTTTGATGTTAGTGTCAATCATGGTGTCCCAATCGTTAAAGTCGCCTTCGTATTCTTTGTCTAAACCCAAAGCAAGACCTGCGTTGTTGATGAGGACGTCAATATTCGCCCATTTTCCTTTTAAGAAATCAACTGCTTTTTTGGCTGCTTCACGTTCTCGCACATCGAATTGCATGGCGATAACCTCTGCACCCATTGCTTCCAATTGGTTTTTTAAGACATCTAATTTTTCTTTTCTGCGTCCAGTGATAATGATGTTATATCCACCTTGTGCAAATTTCTTGGCGCATGCTTCACCTATTCCGCTGGTTGCGCCTGTTATCATTGCTATTTTCTTTTCCATTATTGTTTAAGTTTTTAGTAAGGCAAAGGTAATGAGAAAAGTTTGGTTATCAAAAGTTTTTTTTGTTTTTTCGGTATAATATTTTTTAGCTTATATGCTGAAAGTGTAGATAAAATCTTTGGAGAAAGAACTTAAAACAAAACACGAGTGCCCTTAAAACAAAACAAGCCCCGCATCACTGCGAGACTTGCCTTTCGCTTAATACTAAATACCTTATTTAAAAGGTTTTCACTACTATTATTTTTTTACGAAACGGAGTGTTTCGCCTGCTACTTTCACGATGTACATGCCTGGAGCGAGGTTTGAAACGTTCACGTTGTTTACACCAGCGTTGAGTGCTACGTTCATAACTGCTGCGCCTGTTGTAGCGTAGATAGTTGCAGTAGCTTCTGTACCGAGCATGATGTTTACGAATTGAGTTGCCATTGTTGGCGAAAGCGTAACCACACCGTTGGTTGTGTTTTCTATGCCGTTTATTCCATCAACAACTTGTCCGTTATTTGGTTCGTCCTTCACGCCTACTGTGTAGCTGTAGTTGCCAAGGTCGCTTTCGTCGCAATAGCCAACAGGACCGAGTGATGGGTGTTTGCGGCTGTTAGAAGCAATAGGGTTGTTTACATAGTAAGATTGACTTACGAAGAATGGAGTTCCTTCATACTTGCCCGATTGCCATCTGTTGTCAGCATTCTTGTAAGCTATACGAGCGTAGAGCATATAACCATTGAGGTCGGCTGTGTTGTATGTAATCTTAGCATTTACGGTTCCGTTCTTTCCAATCTTAACGTTAGCATATTGAATTGTGTTGGCGATAGGTTGGCTTGCGCGATCTTTTGCAAGATAGAACATTACTTGTCCTTCGTAACCTTCGTTTGACTTCAATGTGTAGGTTGCTTCAAAATTTCTGTAGTAAGAAGACTTGTTGATAGTTGCGTAATCGCGTCCCTTGCTATAACCATTTTGTGTAAATAGAGCCGATGACATTTGTACCGTTCCGTTTGTAACCGAAGGTGTTGGTGTTGGGTCTGGTTTCTTTTCAGTGATAGTAAGTGTACCAGCGTTTCTTGTGTCAGTGCCAGCAGAATACAATGTTGTCATGACGCCTTGTTTTTCATAACCTAAAATGAGGTAATATGTACCAGGAGTCAATTGTTTGTAAAGGCTGTTGTTGCAATAGAATGTAACAGTTGCTTGTGATTTAGCAGGAATCTTAATGATTTCATCGCCTTCAGAGATAGCGTTCGTTTTGAGGAATGTTTCGCTGTACTTAGAGTAAGCGTAGCAAAGAGCCATCTTTCCTTTGTATTCAGTGTCGCCCGTGTTTGTGATGACGTATGTTACCTTAGCTTCGTTACCATAAGTTACAGTTGCATTAGCCTTTTGAACCATGTTGAGTTGGTAGCCCTTAGCTTGTGGGTCAGGCGTTGGTTCTGGGTCAGGCGTTGGGTCAGGAGTTGGCTCAGTTGTGTTAGCAATAGTAACGAAACCTGCGTCCAAGAATGCTGTCCAATCGTTTGTGCCAGGGTAAGCCAATACTACGCGATATTTAGAAGCTTTCCACGCGCTGAGGTTACCTGTAAACTTAACGTTTTGTGTTGAATTTGCAGCGATGTCAATGTTTGTTTTTGCGAACAATTCGCAGTATTGAGCTGCATTTTGGTCTTCCAAACTGTATTTAGCATCGAGGAGGAATGCTGCGATTTCGCCTTTGTATGCCTTGTGAAGGTTGGTATTCTTCATATCCATAGCGAAAGTTTGGTTATCAGCCTTCTTCACTTGTGCGTTAATTTGTGTTGGAACAGTCAAGTCGTGTGCGTCAGCAGCGGTATCGTCTGTGCCAGGTTTTGGAGCTGGTCCAGGGTCGTTACCAGGTGCCAAGTAGCGCAACATTTGTTGGCTTTTGTTGAAAGCACCAATACCACCACCTGTACCTTGCGTGTCTGGTTCGAGAATATCGAGTTTGTACCAACCATTTTCCATTGCGTTCCAACCCCAGTCTACGTGAACGTAGCGGTTGATAGCATCGTTAGAATAGCCATCAAGTACGAAGCAGTGGCCACCACCACGTGAAATTCCAGCGTAAACGATAGGGCCATAGTTTGTCAATTCGTCTGTAACTTGCTCCCACCATTCTTTGGTAGTATATCTTTCGCGGAGAATATGACGAAGGTTATTAGAGTAACCAAAGTTATTTACCAATGGGGCAACACAAAGATTGAGGAATGTACCAGAAGCTCTTGGGCTATAGTTCATTTGGATAGAATAACCAACGTCGCGGAGCAAACGACCGATGTTGTCTGCTTGACGTTCTGTTACATCTTTACCTGTTGCTCGGTCGCGACCATATCCATCTATACCAGCAGGCATATCAGCCCAACTATAACCGTTGTTAGGGTCTTTGTCGAAGTCGATGCTTTCAATATATTTGCGAGCCTTTTGCCAAAAATAGCGACCTGATTGTCCTTTAGGCTTGTTAGGATATTGATGCCAACGCATTACGGTAGAAATTCCTGTTGCCACACAGCCTGATGGAGTTTCTTGGTCGTACCAACGACCATAATAACGGCTGTAAACCTGCATGTGAGGCGTGTACTTGTTGAAAGGATAGTTTTGTCCCCAAGAGATAGCTTGTGGGAGAAGTTTCTTCGTAGTCTTATCGTATTGTAACAATGGCTTAACAACTTGGTTTTTTTCAGCAACTTGTACGCTTGATGTAAGTTGTTGATAAGCCTTGTGAGGAACGTCTTTCACGTTAGTTTGTACCCACTCCATTTCGAGCGTGTAGTGTTCCAACATCCATTGGAGGTTAGGGTTTACAGTTGTCATGCTTTCTTCCAGATGACCTTTGTCAGCGTATGCTAATACAGGAGCAACGCGGTTGTCGCCTGCTAAGATAATGTAACCGTCAGCGTTACCATTGTTGATAACATAGAGAAGGTCATTTTCAGTTTGTACTTTGTTGGCTTGGTCTGTAACCTTGAATGCCATTTTTGCAGCTGCTCGCTTTGAAACTGAGTTTTGAGCGAAGAATTTGTTAGCCAATTTGAGGGCTTGCGCCTGACCGATAGGGGCAGCGTTAGCACTTAAAGCTAAAAATGTAGCCGCATAAAGTAGAATGCTTTTCTTCATTTTTCTTAAATTTTTAGTTATGTTGATGAATAAGTATTGATGAGATAACAATTTGTCTTGGCAACGAATTGTATATACCCTTTTAAATACTTTTTTCCTTTTATGTAATTTAATAAGGCGAGAGTTTTTCCTTGTTTTATTGAAATAGCCCTGACAAGCTTTTCTTACTCCCCCGAATTATTTGAGTTTAATCCTTTTTAAATAGAGTTTGTTTTTTCTTCAAACATAAATCCGCCGCAAATATAAAACTATTCTTTTTTTGTTCCAAATTTTTTCCACGTTTTTTTTCAGTTTTTTTCTTTTTCGTAAAATATTTCCTATTTTTTTATCCACTTTTACAGTAAAAATAGTGTAGATGTTTTAGTTTATTAATTCTGCTTAGGCTGGTTCTATAAATTAGCTTTGTTACATTTTGAACCAAAAAGAAGCCAAAAGATAACAAAACGTATTTCATAAAATTTAATGACAATATGCGGTGGTAATTTATAGAACCTGTCCTTAATGTTCACTTGCAATTTACTTTTTATACTAATAAGTTATCAATGAATTTTTCCGTACAATATCTTTCATGGTATCTTTGTTTTTTCCATTTTCGTCTTTTGCTATTTATTAAGGTGTAGATTATCAATCAATGAGCCTCGTGTCAGTTCAAGTTTTTGCCTAAAATAAACCCCACTTGCTTCACAGCAAATGGGGTTTTCAACCAAAATATAATCTCTATTTTTTATGAAACCTAATTATTTTAAGTATCAATGCTAAAAAATACTAATCTTTTAATACTCATCATCTGATTGAAAAACCTGAGAACAATCTATTTTTATCTCTTTTCACTAAAAGGTTTCTCGTTTTCTATTGTGTTTCTGCAAAGATACAAAAACTTTTTGCTAAAAAACTTTTTTCTAATAAAATTATAGGATATAATTGAGCAAACGTTTGCATTATAAGCACAAGTAGCCTTAAATGTGCAAAAATAAGTGTTTGTCTATTTTTTCTGTCTGTTCGAAAAGAACGATTTCGTAAGCCACACGAAGCATGCAAAAGAGTGAAACGAAATTTAAACATGGTCGTGGCGAGAAATAGAACCTTTCGAGCAATGATACTTTGTAGGGGCGTGATTTATCACGTTCCTCTCCCAAATTTTAGAGTATTAGGAACGTGATAAATCACGCCCCTACAAACTCGTGGCGAGAAATCGCACTTTGGAAAAGAACTTTTTTAGTACCACTGACAAGACTAATTACCTTACTAATTTACAAAAAGAAACAGGCTGTTTTGAAACCAAAAATAGGCTGTTTTTTCTTGCAAAAGCATAGGTTTTCATTTCCGAAAGCAATTTTTTATTTTGTAAAAATAACTCATCTACCTGACAAACCGCACTTGAAAAGAACAATTTGGTTAAGCCACACGAAGCATGCAAATGAGCAAAGCGGGTTATGTGCGCCAAAACATGGGGGTAATGTCTTCCATTTGGTTTGCCGAACCTATTTTATACATTTTTTGATTGGTACGCTTGCTCGTCAAACCGCCTAAATGCTTGATGTAAGGTCCCACTTTGATGTAATCAAAATTGCTCAAATTTATTTTTGAGGACACCGTTGTGCGCCCTGTATACCACCCTATTTTAAGTTCTTGATGCTTGTTTCTCAGATATTTAGCCAACGCATCAATCGCTTCGGGAGCAGCATCGCCACCCATAAAGCCAATGCAAGTGATGCGACCATGTTCGTTTTCTATCATGGTTTCTATTGTCTTTATCGTAAGCGGCTCGCCAATGTCTTTCCATAGATACGGACTATGACAGCCAGGACACCGACAAGGACAGTTGGACAGATTGATTGCCAACGTAACCTCGTCGGGAAATTCCTGAAAAACGATGTCCGTATCTACGTATTTCAACATTAGAGGGTATATTTTTCTTGGGTTGCATAGTAGCGTCTGCTCGCTTCTTCTTGTCGAGCTGCCGAGAAATTGCTGACACGCTTCATGTATCCGATGATACGAGTAAGATAATCTACATTCTTTGAATGGCAGTGTGGGCATTCTTTCAAGTTGCGTTTGTCAATGTGTCCGCATTCGTTGCAAATCGTATTCGGAATATTAAAGGTAAAATAGTTGCACCCTTCTTCGGCGGCAACGTGCATTAATTGGCGATATTGTTGCTGTGAAAGGTGTTCGTCAAGGTTCATGTGGAGGGCAGAACCACCCGTAAGATGTTCAATATAAGGTGCTCCGTGGAGGCGGAACTTATCGAGAATGGTGAGCGAAGTGTCCTCAACACGATAGAAATAGCTGTTGTAGCAATCGCGAGGCACAAAATATCCGTCGGCTTTGTCCCATTTTGCGTGCTTCACACCTACGTTTTCAGCTGGTATCATTTCGCAATTGAACATGGCTTCCTTGGTTTTATATTGTTTGTTATAGGTTTCGATAAGTCCTAAAATGCCTTGTACAAACTCTTTATATTCATCGTTTGGCGTGATGTCGATGCCCATAAATTCGGCAGCTTCGACCAATCCGTTAATCCCAATGGTAAGGTATTGGCGGTCGATGTTGATGTATCCCGCATCGAAAAGTGGCAACATCTTGTGGCGCATGAGGTCTTTCAAGTTTTCATTGTAAGCCAATTGCACCTTGTGGCAAAGGTCGATGATGTGAGAAAGATATTCCTTGTAGTCTAATTTCTTATTGACAGCCTCTTGTATGCAACGATTTAAATTGATTGTCAGCACACTTTTTGAACCTGTCGATACGCCTCCTGCTCCCAAAGTGTACGAGAAACCATTGTCTTGAATTTCGTTTCTGAGTCGGCAGCACGAGCTTAACGAGTCGGCATTGTCGCTCATGTAGGTGAAGAAACTATGACCTTCGGCATACATTTTAGCTGCATAATCGCCCCACTCTGCGTCTTTGCATTCGCCATTTTCAGTCAGTAAAGCCATGGTTTCAACTGGGAAAGTTAGCACAGCCTTGGTGCGTTCTTGGTTGAACCACGACATAAATCGTTTTTGAAGCCATGAAACGCCGTCCCAATCGGGTTGCGAACCGTCTGGGAAATAGAAGTTCCCGAAGAGCGATTCGAAATAATATTTATCGTAATAGCTTATGTTCCAGAACACTGCTTGATAGTTTCTGGCACCCGTAGGTTGGTTCAACGAGTAAACAATCTGTTCGAAAAAGTCGGTGATAATCTTGTCAATGGTGCGTTGTTTTAGGCTCAAATCGACTACCTTATCAGGATTTTTCCAATAGTCTTTGCCGTATTCTTGCTGTATGAAATAGTTCATGTACATCAAAAATTCGGGTGTTGCGCACGCTCCTGCCAACATGCTTGAAACCATAAACACCATATTTATAAAGCCGCCACAGAAGCTTTTGAGGTTGGTAGGCTGGGTGGAGTTGCCTCCAATTGATGTAGTTCCACCGATGAGCCATGGATACATGGTGATGGAAGCACAATAGTTGGCAAGGTTGGTTTCGTCGTTCTTATAGATAAAATGATGGGTCAGCAGGCGGATATACTCTTCTGAAAGTTCCTTACCATACATGTGTTTGATGCGGTCGGTGAGCAAACGGCGATTCAAACGTATGAATCCTTGCTTTGGCAACTCGCCAATGAGGGTCGCAATATTCTTGTTTTCAACGTTGGCATTGGCGTCAAATTTTGAGCCTGTTGCAGCGTTTTCAGCCCGACAATAATCGGTTAGGAAACGCATTTTCTCTAATACTTCACGGTCTTCGGTGTGTTGTTGGCGATAAACGATGAAACTTTTAGCCACGTTGTAGAAGCCTTCTTTCATGAGTGCCACCTCAACTTGGTTTTGAATGTCCTCCACCTTGATGTCATCGTGAATATCAATGTTGGACAAAACTTTGGAAACCATCGCCAAATCGGTTGGTTCATTCACACTATCGAATGCCTTGATAATGGCATTCATGATTTTGTCAAGCGAAAAACGGTCTTTTGAGCCGTCACGTTTGGTAATTGTAAAATTTTTCATTTCAGAAAATATATCTTTAAGACTTGGTTACAGATTTAAGATGAGTAACGTTGTTGTTAATTTTGTA
>QWBY01001309.1_pt1 | contig 16353 bp, 9 predicted proteins | sample 1972471 | NCBI WGS metagenome assembly QWBY01 (sample SAMN09866722, study PRJNA288562) | Human gut metagenome isolate term6_stool, whole genome shotgun sequencing... | reverse complement strand
GACAAACCGCCAACAGAAAGCCTATATCGGCATACAGAAGCTGCAACAAAGCTATGTAACGGACAATATTCTGGAAGAGCTCTCCGCAGCCACCACAAAGCTGACGGAAACTGAACAGCAAGTCAAGACAGCCCGGGAGAATATGACACTCGCCGAAGAGAATCTGGACCTTGTCACCTTCTCTTATAATGAAGGAAAAGCCAGCATGGTAGATGTATTGTCCGCACAACTCTCGTGGACGCAGGCACACACCAACCTGATTGATGCGTATCTGGCGGAGAAGATGGCGGTGGCTGAATATAGGAAGGTGGTTAGTGAATGAAAGTAAGCGATAAACTACAACACAACCCGATTTTGGGATGACTACTTCTTGAAGTGGATACGTAAACGCAACCGCTCACGTACGTCCCGAAAGGGAGCCTTATCAAAAACCACAGCCTGAAAAGGCTATAGATGAGTCGATTTAGTTTTGTGAAAACTAAAGATTGAATTATCGGAGCTTATGCGGTAAAAGTCGCACGTACAGTTCTTAATGGGGAAAGCAGCAGCAACGCCGCCGATCTACATAACAATATAATCTTAACTAAAGTAAATCGTTTGAGAAATTCGGTTAGAATTATTATCTTTGCGTCATGCGATTAAAGTTATCCATAGAAGAAAAGTCCGAATTACGTCGTCTTCAGCGTAACCTAGTTGGTACTCCCGACTACGTTCGTATCACTTGTATCCTTATGTATGATAATGGTCGCAGTTCAAAGTCCATATCCGAAGACCTTGGTATAAGCACGGCGATAATATACCGTTATATCGGCGAATATCAGATCGGCGGTGTTGAGGGCTTGCTGGAGAACCGCAATAAAGGCTATCGGAGATTACTCAGCAGCCATCAGATAAGCAGCTTGCGTAAAGAATTGAAGGAACACATTTATACAGATGCCAAGAGTGTTGCAGAGTGGATTCTTAAAACATTCGGAAGTTCTTATACTCCACAGGGAACTGTGGATTTTCTTAACCGCATAGGCCTTACCTACAAAAAGACCACGAAAGTCCCCTATGAGGCAGACTGTGTGTATTCCACCCACAACAGCCGCTCCACTTATGCCTGGATAGAAAAAGAGGAACAACTTAAGCAACCCACCGTAAGCGAGCGTAACCGTGTAAATATAAACAGGCTCCTGAACGCTTACGATATCACTGATGTCATAGCCCACGATTGCAAGAGTGTCAACGCGCAGTCCACCCGCGAATTGTACGAGGTTGCCTTTGAAAAGCATCCCGAGGCTTCGTGCATCTATATCATTTCAGACAATGCAAGATATTACTACAACAAAGAGTTGAAAGAATGGGTGGAAGGTACAAGGATAAAGCAGGTATTCCTGCCACCATATTCTCCAAATCTGAATCTGGTAAAACGACTATGGAAATTCCTTAGGAAGAAAACCATAAACACGGGATTCTATCGAACCAAGGAAGAATTCAGAAGAGCCGTTAAACGATTCTTCAAGAACATTGCCCAATTTAAGGAAGAGTTGGAGACACTTCTGACTCTTAATTCCCGATTGGTTAATTCTCAATCCATTTCTTTTTGACTATAATATAATAAGGAGGAGAAACTAATGAATATGATGGTTGATTTTGACGACCAACTTTATGATTCTCTGAGAAAAGGTAATGAAAAAGCTTTTGCTTCTGTCTTTGATCGATATCATCGCTTACTTTACGCTTTAGCCTATCGTTACTTAAAGTCTGGACCTGATGCAGAAGATGCTGTGCAATACACTTTTATGCGTATGTGGGAAAAGCGAGAGATTTTTGATTTTTCGATAGGACTACGTAGCCTTCTTTTTACTATTTTAAAAAATTATATTCTCAACGAGCTAAGGCACAAAAACATTGTTGCTGAAAAGCATTATGAAATAGCACAAGAAGAAGCTGTCGAAGATGATTTATTAAAAAAAGTGGAGAATGCTGATATTCATCGGCATTTGCAAACTGCCATCTCTAAATTACCTGAGCAAAAGCGAAAAATTTGCTTAATGAAAATAGAACAAGGTTTATCCAATCAAGAAATTGCGGATAAGTTACATATAACCGTACCAACCATAAAATCTCACTATACACAAGCTATCAAACTACTTCAAAGTATTACAAAGAGATTGATAATCATACTTTTGTTTTGTTGAAGTGTTCTTATATAATAGTAATAATAAAACAATGAAGATAAAAAAAGAAATAATAGAAAAAGTCCTTGATAATGCCGCATCGATAGATGAGGTTAAAGAAGTGAATAATTGGTTTGCTACAAATGAAGGCCAAGAGTATCTGTCAGAACAACTAACAGCTGAATCTACGCTTATGAGCGAAGAGGAGATAAAAAAATGGGTAACAGAAGATATTCCTACAAATCGAATGAAAAAACGCTTCTTAAAACAAATTGGACATCACCATAGAACGTTGAAATGGTGGAGAATTGCAGCAGTAATCTTTCCATTTCTTGTACTCAGTAGTACAGTAGCATTTCTTTTAAGCAAAACAGGAATATTACATAGTACTCAATATGCAGAAATCGTAGTACCTTGTGGCGAGCGAATAACAGTTATATTACAAGACGGAACAGTTGTGAATCTTAATTCTGCAACAACATTGAAGTACCCAAAGAGGTTTGGACTCTTTAGTAGAAATGTAAAACTTGAAGGAGAAGCTTATTTCAAGGTAGCTAAAGACCAAGGACGACCATTCACAGTACAAACAACCGAATTGGACGTGAGAGTAATTGGTACTCAATTCAATGTCAAAGCCTATCCATCCGATAACCATATTTATGTCACTTTAGATGAAGGAGGAGTTTTGCTTAAAACAATCAATGACAGCGAATTACCTTTATTTCCAGGAGAAAGCGCAATCTACAATTGTCAATCTAACGAATGCGAGATTACTCATATAGACGCAGATGAAGTGAAGGCGTGGCGTACAAATAGCCTTATTTGCAATATGATGCCATTGCGAGATATCATAAAAATAATCGAACGTCAGTATGATATTACATTTATTGTAAATGACTCCACTGTTTTGAATAGTAAATTTACGATTTCTGCAAACAAAGTAAATGTAAGAGATGTATTACATGATTTAGAAAGAGTATCTCATATAGAATTTCTTGATAAGGGTAATAATGAATTTGTGGTGAATCGAAAAGATTGATATTCTCCACAAAATAGTAAAGAAAAGGTGTAGTAAAGTATTGCTACGCCTTTTTTTGTAAAAAATGGATTCTTAGCTAATACCTTTTAAAAGTTGATGTGTTAGCTTATACAAAGGCCTTAAAAAAGAAATTAGATTCGAGTGAACAAATACTCTAATCTATAAAAAACAATTAATTAACTCAAAAGATAATACTGATGAAAGTAAAAATGAAAAAATTACTGCTTTTTAGCGTTTTTCTGGTAGGTTTCACTATCTCCGGATGGTCACAGAATGTATCTTTGGACTTTAAGAATGCAAAAGTCGAAAAAGTATTGGCTTCTATTAAAAGCCAAACAGGATACGGATTAGTATTTAGCGACCAAATTGTAGATGTGAACCGTACAGTGTCTATTCAAGTCAAAAACATGGAGTTACCTAAAGCACTAACCAAGTTATTCAAGGGTACAAATGTATTTTTTGAAATAAAGGAGAAAAAGATTTATCTGTTGGAAAGTCAAGAAAAACAGGTTCTACCTTCTCAATATCAAAAAGTTACAAAAATACAAGGAACCGTAAAAGATAATTCAGGATTATCTGTTATTGGTGCCACTGTAATGGTAAAAGGAACAACTGTAGGTACGGTTACTGATATCGACGGTAATTTTTCAATAGATGCATCAGAAGGCTCTACCCTTGAATTTTCATATATTGGCTATAAAAGTCAACAACAAAAGGTAATTCCTGGTAAAATGCTTTCTATTACTCTTTGTGAAGATTCAGAAGTACTAGATGAGGTTGTTGTAGTAGGTTATGGAGTACAAAAAAAATCCGACCTGACAGGAGCTGTAGGTAGTATAAAAGCCAAAGAGATAGAGAAAATGCCAGTAGCAAGCGTAGATCATGCTCTGCAAGGCAAAGTTAGTGGGGTACAGATTACCACAACAAATGGAGCCCCCGGAGCAACTACTACTATCCGAATTCGAGGAGGTAACTCCATTCACGCAGGGAATGAACCATTATATGTGATTGATGGAATCATAGGTGGCGGAGATTTATCTACCATAAATCCGTCAGATATTGCTTCTATCGAAGTGCTAAAAGATGCATCCTCAACAGCTATCTATGGATCAAGAGGTGCGAATGGCGTTGTATTGATAACCACAAAAAGAGGAGAAGGTGAACAAAGTAGAACAATTACTTATAACGGCTATTATGGATTACAGCAGCCAGTGAAGATGATAGATATGCTGAATGGACCAGAGGCTGCAAATTTCCATAATAAGTATATTGAGTATAATGGAATGAGCAATAAGCCTTTTGAAGATATTAGTAAAGTAGCAAATATAAACATTCAAGATTATGTATTTCGCAAGACAGCTCCTATTATGAATCACAACATCAATGTGTCCAATGCTACAAAAAACAGTAATTATTTCCTATCATTGAACTATTTCAATCAAGAAGGAACTATGTACAATACTAGTTTTGAGCGTTATCAAGTCAGATTTAATATTGACCAATCTATAGGAAAACGATTTAAAATAGGAGCAACGTTGACAACCTCTATGACTAATAAAAATAATCCCACCTTAAACGACATGCTCTCGTTATTACCTACCGCTCCATTGTATAAAGAAGATGGTTCATATTTTAGCATCAATCAGGTTACAGGTAAAACTTATGATAATCCTATGGCCAAACGAGATGGTGTATTAAATAAAACAAGAGTATTTAGAGGATTGGGAAATGTTTACGGGCAGCTAACGTTGTTTGACAATCTTATTTTAAAATCATCGTGGGGTTGGGACATTAGTTATAGCAAACATAATCAATATTGGTCTGTCAAATTACCCTCACGTGTTTACGATCAAAAGGGAGGAGGCGCATCAGTAAGTACAATGTTTCCAATAACATATCAAAATGAAAACACATTAAATTACCTACTTGACTTGGGTGAACATTCATTTAATTTTTTGGGAGGCTTTACATGGCAGAAATATAACTATGAGTTTTTAAATTCTTCAGCCGACGGGTTTAAAAATGATGCATCTTTGTATCACGCATTAGAAAATGGAGATCCATTAACACGTAATACACAAACTGGTGAAAGTGAATGGGGATTAATTTCTTATTTATTTCGTCTAAACTATTCATACAAAAATCGGTACATGTTAACGACTTCTGGGCGATATGATGGATCATCCAGATTATCAGAAGGTAATAAATGGGCTCTTTTCCCTTCGGTTGCTTTAGCTTGGAGAGCTTCAGAAGAAGAATTCATCAAGAATTTAGACATCTTCTCAAACTTAAAATTACGTTTAAGCTATGGTTCATCTGGAAGTCAGTCTATTTCACCCTACTCTGTGGTGGATAGATTAAATAGCAGTTCGACAGTAATCGGCAATCAGGAGGTAATAACATTTTCTCCAGGATTATCTGCGAACAAGGAATTAAGCTGGGAAAAAACTAATCAAGTAGATTTCGGTATTGAAAGTGGATTCTTGAATAACAGAATAAATTTAGAATTTGATTATTATTATAAAAAGACGAATGATTTGTTACTTTCTCAAGAGATTCCATTTCAAACAGGATTTACGTCTATGCTAAAAAACATAGGTTCAGTAGAAAACAAAGGATTTGATATTACATTGAGAACTCTGAATTATAATACAAAAAATTTTAGTTGGTCGACAAATATATCAATTTCTTCAAATAGAAATAAAATTTTAGATTTAGGAGGTAAAGATTTTATTGAAAATGGATTTGGTTCACGATTGATTAAAGGCGAACCAATAGGTACATTTTACGGTATAAAATATCTGGGAATCTGGCATGAAGATGAAATACCTGAGGGCTCTAAATACGTACCAGGAGATCCTAAACTTGAAGATTTAAACAAAGATAATGTGATTGATATTAATGACGGACAAATTTTGGGTAATTCAGAACCTAAATTCTTTGGTGGTATTGGTAATGACTTTACATATAAAAGATTCACTTTCAGTTTATTCTTTGATTATAGTTTTGGAAATAAACTATATGATATGCAAGGGCGTTATTTAGAATCCGGCTTTAATGGTAATGTATATGGACATAACAGAGATGCATGGACCGTTGATAATCCCAATGGAAAATATCCTACTCCCGGTAGTATATACTTATATATGTATGAATCGTATGCTGGTGGCGGTGCAAACGGACAAGGCGGATGCAATTATTACATGCATGATGCGTCATATTTAAGACTGAAGAACATCAACATACAATATGATGTTCCACTAAAAAACAATTTGATAAAATCACTTCAAATATATTCATCTATATCCAATTTATTTGTTTTGACACCCTATATGGGCTATTCACCAGACGTAAGTTCTGAAGGCACATCATCTACAAGGAGAGGATTTGACAATAATGCTTATCCACAAAGTAGAACTTTCTTATTGGGATTAAAAGCTGTTTTCTAATATAAATATACGATTATGAAACTGATATTAAAATTATTATTGACTATAAATTTGCTTTTTTCTTTCAATGCTTGTGATATTTTGGAAGAAAATCCGAAAGATTTTATTTCACCTGATACTTTTTTCAAGACAGAAGATGAAGTAAAATCAGCATTGTATGGAGTATATGAATTCATGCACAACGATAATATTGGAGATTATATGAAGATTTTTATCGGTGATCTTGGAGTTGACGAAATGCTATGCAGAACAGTGGTACGAATTAATGTATGCCAATATTACGAGATGGAATCTCTACCAAACGAATTTTCTGATATTTGGAGAGAACATTATAAAGCAATTGGAGCTGCCAATATGATGATTAATAGGACTTTAGAATCAAACCTTGATGAAAATTTTAAACAACAAGTAGTATCAGAGGCAAAGGTATTACGCGCCTTTTTCTATTATGGGTTAATCATGTTTTGGGGAGATGTACCTATGTGGTTTGATGAACTCAACATTGAAAATGTGTCAAATCTTCCGCGGTCATCGAGAGTAGACATTGTTAATCAATTGAATGTTGATTTAGATGAAGCGGCTCAATCTCTTCCAGATTCTTATGACTCAAAAAATATAGGTAGAATCACATGTTGGGCTGCTAAAGCATTACAAGCTAGAATCAATATTTTAGAAAGTAATTGGCAGAAGGCATATGATGTTTCTAAAAATCTAATCGATAATTCTCCTCATGATCTTTTAGATGATTATAATGCCATTTTTGATTATAAGAATAAACAGAATAAAGAAATTGTTTTCTTTACTTCAAGCCTTACTGATGTAAAAGGTAGTAAGTTACCATCGTTTACAAGCCCACGAACAATTGATGAAACCGTGAAGTTCCAAAAAATATTCGATAGAGGTTTAACCACTATACGACCCGATGGTATAGAGGTTAATAAACCCAATCAATTATTCCAAGGATGGGGTATGTTCTCTTCAAGTGTTGGATTGTTGAATAGCTATGAAATTGGCGACAGTCGTAAGGATATTATGGATTGGAACGGTCAAACGATGAGTGATGGCTCCTTCATTAATTTTGATGGAGGAAACGGTGGAGGATCAGGACACTATATGCTCAAATGGGCTGCTTTTGACGATAAATCCAACAATAGCAGTAGAGATATTTGCCATATTCGCATGGGGGAAATATATTTAATCATGGCTGAGTCGGCAAATGAATTGGGGAAAAAAGAAGAGGCTATAAATGCCTTAAATGCATTGCGTGAAAGGGCTTTTAATAGTTCCTTGCATAACTATCCGAATGATTTAGATAAGGATGCTATTAAAAAAGCCATCGTCAATGAGAATAAATGGGAATTAGCAGGAGAAGGTGTTCGTAGATGGTATTTGTGCCATTGGGGATACGATTATCTGTATGATGCGGTTCAATCTTTAAAAGATGAGAACCCCAAAGCAGCTGCGAATATTAAATCTCATCATATCTTATTCAAGATACCTTCAGAAGAATTTATTAAAAATCCTAATTTAGGAAAAAATAATCCTGGATATTAGTTGTTGTTTTGGCTGTCTATTTTTATATATGACAGCCAAAATATTAATTTATTTTTTTTAATTATGAATCGTATATACACCATACTTGTTTCCCTAGTTTACATCAATGTATTATCTTTAGAGGCATATTCTCAGGATGTTCTAAGTTCAGACTTATTGAATTCCTATATTAGCGAATTTAACAGGACCGATAACGAACTATATCAGCAATATATACCGAATAAAGATGCATATCTATTTTTAAAAGAGAATATACCTCTATTTGATTGTCCTGATAAAAATGTAGAACGTACTTATTATTTTCGTTGGTGGACATATCGTAAGCATATTAAAAAGACTCCATATGGTTTTATTATAACAGAGTTCTTACCCGATGTTTCATGGTCTGCTAATCAAAATGCAATTACTTGTCCAGGATTATTTCATTTTTTAGAGGGGAGATGGATGAAAAAAGACATATATTTGAAAGATTATGCCAACTTTTGGCTAAATCATTCAGGATATCATAAAAATAGCAATTGGAGTCACTTTGAAGCAGTGCTTGGACACGCTTTTCCTTTGAGTGATGCAATATTACAGTTTTATAAGGTACATCCTGATTACACTCTTTTAGAAAATAGTAAGGAAAAACTTTTGAAGAATTTTAAAAAATTAGAGTCGCTTCGTAGTACAGATACCGAATTGTATTGGAGTAATGCAGGTGGATGGGAAGGAGATGGTATGGAGGTTGCTGTTGGAGGCGATGGTATTCGTCCCACAGTAAATTCTTATATGTATTCTCAAGCATTAGCACTTTCTAAAATTTATTCAATTCTGGGTGAAGACAAGATAGCTAAAAAACTTCACAATAAGTCCAAAAAGATAGCTAAATTAGTAAACGAACTTCTTTGGGATAAAGAAGCTAAATTCTTTAAGGTATTAAAGATTGATAATAAAAAATTAGTTACTTCTCGAGAACTATTTGGATATGTACCTTGGTGTTATTCAATTCCCCCAAAAAATAAAGGGTTTGAAGAAGCATGGAAACAAGTCAATGATTCTAAAGGTTTTTATGCTCCATACGGTCTTACTACCTGTGAACAACGTCATAAAGGTTTTAAAGTTGAATATAATGGCCATGAATGCCAATGGAACGGACCAAGCTGGCCTTATGCAACATCTCAAACGCTTATGGCAATGGCTAATGTGCTTCAAGAATATCCTCAAGATGTAATCTCAAAAAAGGACTATTTCTCCCAGTTTTTAATATATACTAACAGCCATAAATTGCAGAACGAGAAGGGGATAATCGTTCCATGGATTGATGAAAACTTAGATCCCTATACAGGTACCTGGATTGCCCGCACTTTATTGAGTAGGAAACAAAACTTTAATGAACGAGGTAAGGATTATAATCATTCTTTGTATATTGATTTGCTGATAACAGGATTATTGGGATTAAAACCTCATATAGATAATGTGATTGAAATAAATCCTTGCCTTCCCAATAATGTTTGGGATTATTTTTGTATTCAGAAAATACCCTATAAAAAAGGAGATTTAACTATTATATGGGATAAAAAAGGCACCAGATATAACATGGGAGTTGGTTTTACTATCATATACAATGAAGTTGTGGTATATAGAGGAGAGCAATTAGAGAGGGTGATTTGTAGAATTGAAAAGAAGTAATAATTGATTCTTCACTACTACTGGTGCGATAAAATCATTTTAAGAACTGTGGTTAGATTTTTATCGCACATTACTAATTCTTCACCATAAACAAAATTCTTTCATCTGTTAATTAGTTATATCATGAAAAAAGGATTGCTATTTATTTTTTTATTTTTTTTTATTCATAGCTTTGCTTCTTTAAAAGAGTGGGAAGATAAAACAATTGTTGGAGTAAACCGAGAAGATTCCAGAGCATCTTTTTGGTATTACAACTCTGAAAATGAAGCTTTAAATGGTGGTTATTACCTTTGTAGCTCAAATTATAGTTTAAATGGAAAATGGAAATTTGCATTTGCGGAAAATCCTGCTTCAAGGATTAGTGATTTTTATAAAGTAGAATATGATGTTTCCAATTGGGGAGACATTGATGTTCCAGGTAGTTGGCCTTTGCAAGGATACGATAAACCAATATATTTAAATCACCCATACGAATTTAATAGAGACAAAAGCTATCCTCCCAAAGCTCCGCATGATTGGAATCCTATCGGCTCTTATAGAAGAGAATTTGTAATTCCTAATAATTGGAAAGATAAGCGCATTATTCTTCATTTTGGTGCTGTCAAATCTTCATATTATGTCTGGGTTAATGGCAAGAAGGTGGGATATGCCCAAGATTCTAAAATGCAGTCAGAATTTGATATTACTCAGTATGTTAAATGTGGGAAGAATGTATTAGCCGTAGAAGTTTACCGATTTTCTATCGGATCTTATCTGGAATGTCAGGACTTTTGGCGTCTGGCAGGAATAAAGCGTGATGTATGGCTATATGCCACACCTAGAACTTATGTAAAAGACATTCATATAGAATCTTCTTTAACGGATAATTACTCAAAAGGAGTTCTTAATTTAAATGTGCTAATGCAATCGAAAGATATACCAGCTAATGGAAGCATCACTGTTAAATTATTCTCTAACAAGAACACCATTATATTTGAGGATAAAAAAAATGTATATATCAAAAGAGGGAAGAAAGAATGCGTTCATTTTAGAACTATACTGCCACACATAAAAGCATGGACAGCTGAAACCCCTAAGCTATATACATTGGTAATTGAATCGAATATAAAAGGAGAAGAGAAAAATTATGTTTCTACGCAAGTAGGTTTTAGGACTGTAGAACTCAAAAACTCTCAACTTTTGATTAATGGTAAACCTATCTATATTCGAGGGGTAAATCGGCATGAACACCATCCCAAGTATGGACATTATCTGCCCAAAGAAACAATTGAAAAAGATATTGAACTCATGAAGAAGTTTAATATTAATGCCGTTAGAACTTCTCACTATCCTGCTGATCCATATTTTTATGAGTTGTGCGATAAACATGGTTTGTATATTTGTGATGAAGCGAATATCGAATCTCATGGTTTAGGAGCAGCTCTTCAAGCTCCCTATGATTTAAACAAGCACATAGCAGACGATCCATCTTGGGAGAAAATCCACCATGACCGAATTTTAAGGATGGTTGAACGTGATAAGAATCATCCATCTGTTATCATTTGGTCATTAGGAAACGAATGTGGCGATGGCATTGTGTTTAAGAATGCATATCAAATGCTAAAAGAAAAAGATTCCACACGTTTGGTTCAGTTTGAACAAGCTGGTACGCAATCGCATACTGATATCTTTTGCCCAATGTATATGCGAATGGATAAAATTCGTAATTATGCTTTGTCAAAAGATGCATATAGACCTCTTATTTTATGCGAATATGCTCATGCCATGGGTAATAGTTTAGGTAATCTGCAAGATTATTGGAATCTATTTGAATCATATTCGGTCTTACAAGGCGGTTTTATTTGGGATTGGGTGGATCAAGCTTTAGAGGACTATAGGAATGGAGAGAGGTTTTTGGATTATGGTGGCGCTTTCAATATGCAAAATGTTAGAAATGATAAAATGTTTTGTCTTAATGGCTTAATCAATGCAGATAGAATTCCTAATCCACATGCTTATGAAGCAAAAAAAGTATTGCAAGGTATTCGTGTAAAGTCTGTGAACGCTGGAAATTTTGAATTCGAAATAACCAATAATTTAAGTTTCACAAATCTTAATCAATATAAACAAACATGGAAACTCATGATAAATGGAGATATTGTAGAAGATGGAATCATGAACCTAGATATAAAACCTTTATCATCCAAAAGGTTTACCCCATCCATTAAAACTAAATTAACAGCCTATAAAGAATGTTTTTTGATTTTTGAATTTAGAACAAAAAGCGAAAAACATTCTTTGCCTGCCAATTATTGTGTTGCCTATGAACAGTTGCCTTTGAATTATTATCGACAAGAATTTAATCCTACTACAATACCTAAAGGTAATTTAGAACTTACAGATACCCAAAACGAAATAGTTGTTTATGGTGATCTTTTCTCTGTAAAAATCAGTAAGATTACAGGAGCCATTACAAATATGTCATTGGACACATTTGACTACTTACAATCTCCTGTAAAAGCTGATTTCGGAAGAGTTTGGACAGATAATGATGGGTGGTTTAAAGATCGTTATTGGGCTACTGCACATGAAAGGTCGTCTTTGGATTCAATTTGGTACGAGAAGATTATCAAGAAGGAAGATAAGCAAAAAACTTTGTCAGCTATTAAGATTTATACTAAGGTTTTGATTAATAGCTGCCCCAATGCAAAGAAAGACCAGACAAGAAATATTTGGTTCAACACTACCTATACAGTATATCCCAATGCTACAATTTTGGTCGAGAATGAATTTCATCCTGAATACTATCATGCAGAAAGAGAATATTCTATACCAAGATTAGGACAATTATGGGAAATCAATGGGAATTTGAATAAGATAGAATGGTATGGTAGAGGCCCATGGGAAAACTATGCTGATCGTAATAGTTCTGCATTAGTAGGTAAATATAAGATGAACGTTGCAGATATGGCGCATAGCTATGTTAGGCCACAAGAAAATGGTTATAGAACAGATATACGATATTTTATTTTAAGATCTGATCAGGGTTATCAAATGAAAGTCACAGGCATGCCGTTAATCTGTATAAATGCTCAATATTCACCAAAGAAGAATTATTTTGTAAATGGAAACCCTATCAGAAATACCATTGACCTTAAAAAGGAAAAGAATATTTTTCTAAATATTGACTATGGTCAAATGGGCGTTGGAGGTGATAACTCATGGGGAAATCCAGTTCATGTGGATTATAGATTACTTCTTAGAAATTACAGATATGCCTATGTTATTGAACTGACTAAAGAGCAATATAAATGAATTTAATTATTATATTTGAAATATTATAGATTATGATTATAAATAAGAAAGTTTGTTTTGCAAGTAGTGTATTCTTGTTAGGCTCATTGGATATAAGTGCTGCAGAAAAACAAGAAAAACCTAATATTATCTTCATACTATGTGATGACATGGGATATGGAGATTTAAGCTGCTATGGGCAAAAATATATCAATACACCCAACTTGGATAAAATGGCTAAAGAAGGTATGCTGTTTACCCAAGCATATGCAGGCAGCCCTGTTAGCGCACCATCTCGCGCAACAATCATGACTGGAAAACACGTAGGACATAGTCATGTCAGGGGAAATAAAGAGTATTGGGACAAATCGTCTATTATTAAGTACGGAGACAATGAAGATTATGCGGTAGTCGGTCAAGAACCTTACGATCCTAATCATATAATCTTGCCAGAAATAATGCAGAAAAATGGATATACCACTGGTATGTTTGGTAAGTGGGCTGGTGGTTATGAGGGTTCTACATCTACACCTGATATTAGAGGTATTGATGAATTTTATGGATATATTTGCCAATTTCAAGCTCATTTATATTATCCCAACTTTTTAAATAGATATAGTAAACTCAAAGGAGATACTGCAACCATTAGGATTACGTTGGAAGATAATATCAATTATCCCATGTTCGGTGAAGGTTACAGAAAACGAACTCAATACGCTGCTGATATAATTCACCAAGAAGCATTAAAGTGGATAGATGAGCAATCCAAAGATAAGCCTTTCTATGGATTCTTTACATATACCTTGCCTCACGCTGAACTTGTCCAACCTAATGATTCTATTTTGAAACATTATAAAAAGAAATTCTTCCATGATAAAACCTGGGGAGGAAATGAAAGGAGTAGATATAATGAGGCTATACATACACATGCTGAATTTGCAGGTATGGTGACTCGGCTGGATACGTATGTAGGTGAAGTGATAGAAAAACTGAAAGAAAAGGGCTTTGATAAAAATACTATTATTATTTTTAGTAGTGATAATGGGCCTCACGAGGAAGGGGGTGCTGATCCTGAATTCTTCGGACATGATGGCAAATTAAGAGGCCTAAAACGTCAATGTTATGAAGGTGGTATAAGGATACCTTTTATTGTCAAGTGGCCTAAAAAGATTGAAGCAGGTAGTGTCAATAATCACCCATTAGCCTTTTACGATATCATACCAACGTTTTGTGAACTGATTGGTGATCTGAATTTTCCCGAAAAGTATTTAAATAACAACATAAAGAACGATTGTTTTGATGGAATTTCTTTTGCTCCTACTTTATTGGGTAATAATGAAAAACAAAAAAAACACGAATTCTTATATTGGGAATTTCATGAAACCAATCAAATTGGACTTAGAATGGGAGATTGGAAATTGGTTGTAAAAAAAGGAGAGCCTTATCTGTACAACTTGAAAAATGACCTCCATGAAGATCATAATATTGCAGCTAATCATCCAAATATAGTAGCAAAAATGATAGATATTATCTATCGGGAACATACACCAAGTAATATATTTAAAGTTACTTTGCCCAGTAAACCCTAACATTCTTACTATTTCAGTTGTAGCATTCTATACTTAATTATCGGGAAACGCCGCGTTAGTTTGTAAGCATCGATAAACTATAGGTGCTATCCCTTGTATACAATAATAGCGACAGTCACTATAACCCTGATAGTTGAAGTCGCTATTATTTTGTTGAACCTATATGTTACATCCATCACTATTTACCCGTTTCCTCATTTTGTATTGTCAATACACTTTTTGAATATTGCAACTTCCATTTGTATGGAAGCAGGTAAATGCCACTCAAAGAAAAAGATAAAGAAACTCCAGCATGGCTTTACAAAGCCATGCTGGAGTTTCTTTATCTTTTTCTTACTGACAAGTTTATCCCAGGAATGAAATCAGTACACCCGCCGCAACAGCCGAGCCGATTACACCGGAAATATTACTGGACATACAGTAATTCAGTACATGGTTTTTCGGGTCATACTTCGTTGCAATATCATTGCAGACGCGGCTTGCCATGGGCACAGCACTTAGGCCGGTAGCACCAATCAACGGATTAATCTTCTTCTTGCTAAACAGATTGAACAGCGAAAATACCTCCCGTAATGGACAATGCAAATGCCAGGAAACCACCAATCACAATACCGATAGTCGTCCAATTCAGGAATGCCTCACTGGTCATCGTGGCACCGACACTCAATCCCAAGAAGATGGTAGCCGCATTCATGATACTATTGGCTGCCGCATCAAACAAACGGCTTGTATCAGAACCGATTTCCTTAATCAAGTTACCGAACATCAGCATACCAATCAAAGGTACTGCCGTAGGTACAAACAAGGCAACAATCGTAGTCACTGCAATCGGGAAGATAATCTTCAATACACGCAAGTTCTTGATTTCAGTCTTTGAAGGATAAAGTTTCTCTTGCTCCTTCATATTAATCATCAGTTCCTTCTTGGTGCAGAACAGTTTCACTACCATCGGAATGATGACAGGCACCAGCGCCATGTAGGAATAAGCTGCAATGGCAATCGGCCCCAGCAAATGAGGAGCCAGCTTAATGGTAGTAAAGATAGCCGTAGGTCCATCGGCACCACCGATAATGCCCAATGCACCTGCTTCTTTAGGGGTAAAGCCCATCAATACGGCACAAAGCAGTACGGTAAAGATTCCCAACTGGGCAGCCGCACCGAAGATGGAGAGGCGCAAGTTGCGGAGCATCGGGCCAAAATCTGTCAACGCACCCACACCCATAAAGATGACAGGAGGCAAGAAGCCGGTCTTAATCAGCATATAGTAAATGAAGTTCATCAGTCCGAGGTCGTGGGCTATTTCGTGCAACGGCATCTCCCAGATATTCTTCATCACCCCGCCTACCATAACCATTCCGTTTTCATCTGCCTGAATCACACCCATATCACCACCGGGGAAGTTGGCGATGAGCACACCGAAAGCGATGGGCACCAGCAACAGTGGTTCGTAGTGCTTCTTGATGCCTAAATAAAGCAGGATGAAAGCGATGGCATACATCACGAGGAACGACGGATCGGCAATGATGTTGCTGAAGGCCGTCATATCATAGAGTTTTGCAAATATATCTTCCATTATCCTATCTTCATTAATACATCATCTTCAGAAACAGAGTCAC
>QWBY01001184.1_pt1 | contig 16371 bp, 19 predicted proteins | sample 1972471 | NCBI WGS metagenome assembly QWBY01 (sample SAMN09866722, study PRJNA288562) | Human gut metagenome isolate term6_stool, whole genome shotgun sequencing... | reverse complement strand
TTTCAGATGTACAAAGATACAATAATTATGCCAAATGATGCATGGCTGAAAGATTGTTTTATTACTTTTTGGCAAAATATGTTTGTTATTTCCCGATTTTTTACTGAATTGTGGAGCTTTTCTAGCTTTCTTAAGACCATATTTCTTTCTTTCTTTCATTCTTGGGTCTCTTGTTAAGAATCCGTGTGCCTTAAGTTCTTTTCTATTATCTTCATCAGCTTCTACTAATGCTCTTGATATTCCGTGTCTTATAGCTTCTGCTTGTCCTGATAGACCACCACCTCTTACATTTACTAATACATCATATTTATCTTCTTTGTTTAATACTGCAAATGGTTGTCTAATTATAGTTTTACTATTTTCATTTTTGAAATATTCATTAATATCTTTTCCATTAACAACTATTTTTCCATCACCTGCTAAAAGTCTAACTCTTGCAACTGACTTTTTTCTTCTTCCTGTTCCTAAAAATACACCTTTTTCTGCCATTACTTAACCTCCCATATTTCTGGTTTTTGAGCTGTTTGCTCATGTTTATCATCTGCATATACTCTTAATTTTTTAAGTTGTGCATCTCCCAATTTTGTATGTGGTAACATACCCTTTACTGCACGATACATTGCTTGTTCTGGTTTTTCTTGCATCATTTTTCTTGCAGGTGTTTCTTTTAGTCCTCCAATATATCCAGAATGTTTTCTATACATTTTTTGATCTAATTTTTTTCCTGTAAGTACTGCGTCTTTACAATTTATTATTATTACAAAATCACCAGTATCTATATTTGTTGTGAAATCTGGTCTATGTTTTCCTCTTAATAATTTAGCTGCTTCTGTTGCTGTTCTTCCTAATGATTTACCAGCTGCATCAATTATATACCATTTTTTCTCTATTTTACCTACTTGTGGAGTGTATGTTTTATCCATTATTCTTCTCCTTTCTTTTCAGCTTTTTCTTCTTTTTTAGTTTCTACTTTTTCTTCTGTTTTAACATCTGTTTCTTCTGTTTCAACTTCTTCTGTAGCAAGTTCTGTCATTTCTTCTGCTTCAGTTTCTGGTACTACTACATACTTTTTAACTTCAACTTCTTCGTCTTTTATTCTTGCTCCTACTTGTTCTTTAGTCTTAGCTTTTTTACCTACTCTATCTCTTAAATAGTTTAATTTTGCTCTTCTAGCTTTTCCTACTCTTACTAATTCTATTTTTTCAACATTTGGAGAATGTATTAAGAAAGTTTTTTCTACTCCAACTCCATATGATATTCTTCTTACTGTAAATGTTTGGTTTACACCACCATTTTGTATTTTAATTATTGTTCCTTCAAATACTTGGATTCTTGATTTATTTCCTTCTTTAATCCTAGCATGAACTCTAACTGTATTACCTACTTTAATCTTAGGAACTTTATTTTTCATTTGTTCACTTTCGATTGCTTTAATAATGTCCATTAAAATGGCCTCCTTCTTTATATTTTTTTAATTTAATTTATTTTATTTTACTATTTTTATTATTCATTTTCTTCTTGTCTTAGTTTTTCTAAATATTTCTTATCTTCTTTACTTAAATTATTATTTACTTCTGCTTTTTTTAATAATTCTGGTCTTTTTTCATAAGTAATTTTTAAAGACTCTTTTCTTCTGTAATCTTTTATTTTTTTATGATTACCCTCGAGTAAAACTTGTGGAACTTTTCTTCCTCTAAAGTTTTCTGGTCTAGTATATTGTGGATATTCTAATATATTATTAGTTAAACTCTCATCTGCAAGTGAATCTTTAGAAATCACTCCTTCAATATATCTAGAAACACTATCTATAACTATCATTGCTGGTAATTCACCACCTGTAAGTACATAGTCACCTACTGATATTTCTTCATCTACTATTTCATCTATTACTCTTTGGTCTATTCCTTCATAGTGTCCACATAGTAGTATCAAATTTTCTTCTTTAGAAAGTTCTATAACTTTTTCTTGAGTCAAAACTTTCCCCTTAGGACTTAAATATATTGTTTTTGCATTTTTTCGTATATTTTCATCAATGCTTTCATAAGCTGAGATAATAGGCTCTGGTGTCATTACCATTCCTGCTCCTCCTCCATATGGTGGAAGATCAACTTTTTTATGCTTGTTTGTACTAAAATCTCTAATATCAATAATTTCTGTATCTATTATATTATTATCTTTAGCTCTTTTTAATATACTATTATCTAAAATATCAAACATTTCTTTAAATATGGTAAGTATTACATATTTCATAGATCAAATACCTTCCTTAATTTTGATATATCTGTATCTATTCTACCTTCATCAATATTAATATTTTTAATATAGTCTTTAATATATGGTATACTAATTTCTTTTTTTAAACCATTTAACTTAACAGTTATATTGTAATGATCTGATATTTCTATTGCATCTACAACTTTACCTAGTAATATATTTTTTTCATCATATACATCAATTCCTATAATATCTACTATATAATGCCCTTCTTCTTCTGAAAGCTTTGGCATATCTTCTTTTAATATGTATATCTCTTTGTTTAAAAGTATTCTACTACTATCTACATCAATAATTTTTATACCATTATATTTTATACTAGAAATTATTATATCATCTTTTATACTCTTAATTTCTAATTCAATTTTCTGATATAATCCTTTATCCTTGATATACATGTTTTTGTATTTAGTGATATCGTCACTATATGATTTAATTTTTATGTCACCATTTAGTCCATGTGTTGTAATTATTTTAGCTATAACCAAATATTTATTATCTTCACTATTATTAGTTATTATCTGCATCTTTTTCATCAAAGTTTACAAACTCAATATATATTTTTTTATCCATATTTTTTAATGCCCTTATTACATTTCTTATTGAATCTGCAACTAATCCTTTTCTTCCTACTAATCGTGAAACACCAATTCTAGTTGATGTAACTTTAAAACGTATATCTTTATCAGTTTCTTCTTTTTCTATTTCAAATTTTTCATCTTTTACTATATTACTTACAATTAGCTCTAATAGTTCTTCCATTTTTTCTCCTATTTTGCTTCTTCAGCTATTTTTATTAGCTTTTTAGCAGTTTCAGTAGGTTGTGCTCCCTTTTTAATCCAATCATTTACTTTTTCTACGTCAATTTTGATTGTAGATGGATTTGTCATTGGGTCATATGTTCCTACTTGTTCTATAATTTTTCCATTATTTGCAGTTCTTGAATCTGCTACAACTACATGATAAAAAGGTTTTTTCTTTTTACCTAATCTTTGAAGTCTTATTTTTACCATTTTTACCTCCTTTAAAATTTACCAAAATCACCTGATTTTAATTTGTTTAATAATTTTTTCATTGATTTAGGATTTGATAAATCCTTACTCATCTTTTTAAACATATCAAATGATTTTAATAGCTTGTTGACTTGCTCAACTGATGTTCCAGAACCTTTTGCGATTCTTTTTCTTCTAGATCCATCAATTATTTTGTGATTTTCTCTTTCCTTTTCAGTCATAGAAGATATTATAGCTTCTACTCTTACTAGTTCCAAATCACCTTTTTCTAGTGCTTCTTCTGGCAGTTTATCCATGCCTGGTATGAATTTAGCAAAACCTGATATTGATCCCATCTTTTTAATTTTTTTCATTTGTGCAAGATAATCATTTAGAGTATATTGTTGTTTTCTAATTTTCTCTTCTAGTTTTTTTGCTTCTTCTTCAGAATATTCCTCTTCTGCTTTATCAATTAAACTTAGAATGTCTCCCATTCCTAGTATCCTAGATGCCATTCTATCTGGATAAAAAGCTTCTAAATCAGATAGCTTTTCTCCTACTGATGCAAATTTTATTGGCTTACCTGTTATTTCTTTTACAGAAAGTGCAGCTCCTCCTCTTGTATCAGCATCTAACTTAGTAAGAACAACTCCTGTTATGTCAATATTTTCTGAAAATGTTTTTGCAACATTTGCAGCATCTTGTCCTGACATTGAGTCAACAACTAATAATATCTCATTAGGGTTAACACTTGTTTGAAGCTTTTTAAGTTCTTCCATAAGTACTTCGTCTATTTGTAGTCTTCCTGCTGTATCTATTATTACAACATCATTTAAAGATGATATTGCTTTTGTGATACCTTGGTTTGCAATTTCTACAACATTGTTACTTTCTTCATTTGAAAATACCGGGATATCTAGACTTTTTCCAATTACTTTAAGCTGCTCTATAGCTGCAGGTCTATATATATCACATGCTACTAAAAGTGGTTTTTTTCCTTTTTTTCTAAGCATATTTGCAAGTTTCCCTGCAAGTGTAGTTTTTCCTGCTCCTTGAAGTCCTACTAACATTATTATAGTTGGTTTTGTATTACTTTTTTCAAATTGAATACCTACATTTTCACCACCTAAAGTATTTGTTAATTCTTCTCTTAATATTTTAATAATATGTTGCCCCGGTGTAAGTGATTTCATTATCTCCTCACCTAGTGCTTTTTCTTCTAGTCTTGAAACAAAGTTTTTTACAACTTTGTAATTAACATCTGCTTCTAATAATGTAAGTTTTATTTCTCTTGAAATGTCTTTAATATCTTTTTCTGTAACTTTGGTTTTCATACCAAGCTTTCTCATGATACCATTCATTCCATTAGAAAGACCTTCAAATGCCATATGTACTCCTTTTATCTAAATTTTTTCAAATTACCAAGTTTTGAAATTACTTTCGTTATTTCATCAGCATTTTTAGTTGCTTTTTCATTATTTAATATCTTTTCTAACATTCCTATTATCTTAGATATTTCTGTTTCTTCATATACATATTTTTCATATAATCCAAGCTTTTCTTCAAAATAATAAAGCTTTTCTTTACCTTTTTGTATATTATCTGCAACCGCCTGCCTAGAAATGCCTTCTGCTTCAGCAATTTCTGCAAGTGACAAGTCTAAATTATAATACTTGTTTAATGCTAAGTTTTGTTTTTCTGTTAGAATATTACCATAAATATCTAACAACATACTAATTTTAACTATATCTTCTTCCATCTATTTCCTCTGCTTTTAAGGCTAAACATAGTATATACCATAGTTTCGTATCTGTCAAGTGTTTATACCTTACACCTATATATTTTTCTGTTTTTCTTGTTTTTATTTTAGCTATTTTCTATCTCTCTATTCTTTCTAACAATATCTTTAAATGATTTAAATCATAACCGTTTAAGTAATATACTATTTGATAAAAATTGTGCTCAGGTATATCTGCCTTGCTTTGAAATTCAAACATATCTTTTATAATAGGTTCTATTGTATTATCTTTTTCATTAAAATGAATATATATTCCGTTACTTCCAGTGTTTTTAATATCTCCAAATGACATAAAAACTTTTATACGCTTTTTTGTTATAGCTTCATATATCTTTAATATAGTATCTATCTCTTCTTTATGTTTCTTTTTTTCTTCACTTAGCGCATTTTTACCATATTTAATGTCATATTCAATAATACTTGTTATCTTTTCAAACTTTTCATTCCTATTTTCATAGTTTAATGTGATTGTAATTATTGTGTTGTATTCCCTATCAAAGCTAAAACTTACAGAAAAAATTTCATTTAAATCTTCATACATTATTTTAAAAACATCAAGCAATATTCCTAAACTCTTTTCGTCTGCTTTAAAAGATATATATGGATGAGATGTTTTTCCTTCATGTCCTGCACAGCATGCGAATGTTTTAATATTATTTTTAATACTTATTCTAATTAATTTTTCTAAATACCTATTTCCTTCTGACCAAGATAATATAGCTTCATTTAATATATTTTCGTCTTTTGGTATATCTTGTGGATTTTGATCATTATATTTTTCTTTATTCATTTTCATTCTTCTTTCTTCTACTCCTATTAATTATACTACATTTTTCTTTTTAAAACATTTACATTTTCCTTCTTTTAACATTAACCATTTTGTGGTATAATTATCTTTGATTAAAAATATATATTTAAAAGATAATAAAGGGGAACAAAGTGAAGTTAAGTAAAAGTGGATTAAAAAACATTAAATTAAACAACAACGATGATATGTTTGCAGTACAACAAATATTACTAGATTCAGGACAACTAAAGCAATATGCTTCTGGTGTATTTGGGTTAGGTAATATTTTGATTAAAGCAAAACAAAATATAGAAAATATAATAAGAGATGAATTTGATAGAAATGATTTAATAGAAATATATTTGCCAACTATACAACCTAAAGAAACTTGGGAAAGATCTGGTAGATATGAACATTACGTATCTGATGGTACAATGCTAGTCACTGAAACTAATCATGGTACATTATGCTTAGCTCCAACTGCAGAAGAAGCTGTTATTGAATTTTTGGAAAATGAACTTTCATCATATAAACAACTTCCTGTAATTGTATATCAAATTGGTGAAAAATACAGAAACGAAATTAGAAATCGTGGTTATTTATTTAGGGGTAAAGCATTTCCTATGATGGATGCATATAGCTTTGATAAAGATTTTGAGGGCTTAAAAAATTCATATAGCAAAGTTAAAAAATGTTATTTTAATATTTTTAAAAAATTAGAATTAAATGCAATACCAGTAGTTGCGGATAATGGAAGTATTGGTGGTAAAAAATCAGAAGAGTTTATGCTAATTTCTGAATTAGGTGAAGATACAATATTATATAATAAAAATAATAATATTGGTTTAAATACTGAAATTTTAGAAAAAGAAAACCATGAAGATATATTAAAAAATGAATATAATATTTCTGATATATCTGAATTTGAAAAAGTAAAATCTATTGAACTAGGACATATTTTCCAATTGGGAACTGTATATACAGAGGGTATGAAATCATATTATACTTCTCAAGATGAAAAACAATTACCATTTGTTATGGGATGTTATGGAATAGGAATTTCTAGAACATTAGCTACAATATATGAAACAAATAGAATAATGAAAAATAATTCAGTTGTAGGTTTTTCACTACCTATACATATTACACCATATCTAGCTACAATAGTTGCAACTAATTCTAAAAAAGAAGAAGCAGAAGAATTATATACTAGTTTGCAAGAAGCTGGAGTAAATTTAATATTAGATGATAGATATGACAAGAAAAACACATTTGGTCAAAAACTAAATAATGCAAATATATTAGGTGCTCCTTATGTTGTAATCTTAGGTGATAAAATTGAAGAAGGTTTTGTTGAAGTAGAAAATATCAAAACTGGTAAAAGTTATAGATTAGAAATATCTAAATTCAAAGAACTAGCTCAAGAATCTTTTAATAAAAAGATATATTTAGAAGAATTAATTTAATATCAAATATAATAATTTAAAAAGGACAGTCTAACTGCCCTTTTATTATTCTTCTATTTTTTTATTTTTCTTTTCTTATATATTGTTTTATTATTTATTACTTATTTTAATTATGCTTCATTCAAGAAAGCTAAATACCCCTTATACATTTGCATAATATCGGCTTTTGAAGCCACTTCATAAGGTGAGTGCATAGATTGTACTGCTATTCCACAGTCTACAACATTTATTCCCTTATTTGCTAATATATATGCTATAGTGCCTCCTCCGCCTAGGTCTATTTTTCCAAGTTCTGTTATTTGGTAAACAACATCATTTTTCTTAAATATAGAAACTATTTTTGCTAGGTATTCTGCATTAGCATCAGATCCACTATATTTACCTCCTCCACCAGTATACTTACATATAGCTACTCCATTTGAGAGTATTGAGTTATTTGTTTTTTCAAATGCTGTAGGATAATTTGGATCATAAGCTCCATCTACATCTGCTGATATCATATTAGAATTTGCATATACTACTCTTTGGGTATTAATATTTTTAAATTCTAATTTTTCTAAAATTTCTCCAATGAACATATCAAATATTTCTGATTCCATTCCTGTGTTTCCCATACTACCTATTTCTTCCTTATCTGAAAAAATAGCTACAACAGTCTTATTTGATTTAGATTCCAATAATGCCTTAAGTGATGCATATGAGCATGATTTATCATCTTGGCCATATGCCGCTACCATTGACCTATCTAATCCTAAATCTTTTGCACTAAATGCTGGGACAAATGTTAACTCACATGTCATTAGATTTTCTTCTGTTATGTCATATTTTTCATTTAATAATTTTAATATATTTAATTTAATCGCATTATCTATATCTCCTAATGGCTCTGCTCCTACTGTTACATTTAAATTTTCACCTTCTACAATGTTATTTCCTCTTTTATTCATTTGTTCTCTTGCAAGGTGTGGAAGTAGGTCTGAAACAGTAAAAATTGGTTCATCTTCTTTTTCACCAATACTTATTAATATATTTTCACCATTAGTTTTTGTAATTAATCCTTTAATTGCAAGTGGTATTGTTGTCCATTGATATTTTTTTATTCCACCATAATAATGTGTTTTTAAATATGCCATCCCTTCTTTTTCAAATAATGGTGTTGGCTTTAAATCTAATCTTGGTGAATCTATATGAGATCCTATTATATTCATTCCATCTAAAATATTGTCTCCTATTTTAGCTGCATATACAGCTTTATCGTGGTTAATATAGTATACTTTGTCACCTTTATGTAGTTCTTTAACTTCACTAATATTTAAAAATCCATTTTCTTTTAGTTCTTTTACTATTTCAATAGTTGCTTCTCTTTCTGTCTTGCTATTATTTAAAAATTCAATATATTTTTTTGAAAAATCCATTATTTCTTCATAATTTGTATTTTTTGCAAACCAAGCATTTTTTTGTTTATGTGTTAATTTTTCATTTAATTTTTTTAGTTCTTCTTTTTCCATATTACCTACCTTTATATATTTTTATATATTTTCATTCATATATATCATATATCTACATCTATTTGAATATTATTATATCATTTAAAATATATTATCTAAAACTATTTTAATTCAATATTAACAATGATACAATAATAATTTTACTACTAATTTCTTTTTGCACTTAATGCATTTTTGTGTTATAATTAGAGTATATTAAAGGAGATAAATAATGTTTAATGAAGGTGATAAGATATTCTACCCAATGCATGGTGCAGGAATTATCGATAGAATTGAAGAAAAAACAATTTTAGGCAAAGATGAAAAATACTATATAATAAAAATGCCAGGTGAAGTAACTATAATGGTTCCTCATGAACATGCTGAAGAATTAGGACTAAGACATTTAGTTAGTAAGGAACAAGCAAAAGAAGTTTTAGGTATTCTTTTAGAAGATACTACTGATATGTCAGAAAAATGGAGCAAAAGATATAATGATAATAAAGAAAGACTGAAGACAGGTGACCTATTCGAAATAGCAGATATATATAGAAACTTAAGTTTTAGAAACAAAGAAAAGAACCTATCAACTAGCGAAAAGAAAATGTTTTTAAATGCACAACAGGTTTTAATTAGTGAACTTTCTGAAGTTACTGGTGAAAACTATGATACATTACAAAATAAAATTGATGAAAAAATAAGTCAAAATTATATTGATAGTATACCTGAACAAGATGAAAATGTATAAAACCCAAGAGATGAATTAATTCACCTCTTTTTTTATGCTTTATTATTTTAATTGTTTTAATCCTATATTGTTTTATTAATTTTTCTTTAATATTCTAAAAATTATATATTTTATTATCATTTTTCACATAAAAAAATAGTACTTAGAAAGTACTATCTTGGTGGGCAGGGTAGGATTCGAACCTACGTACCCTTACGAGAACAGATTTACAGTCTGTCGCCTTTAACCACTCGGCCACCTACCCATTAATATAATAAAATGGTGCATCCTCAAGGACTCGAACCTTGGACCCACCGGTTATGAGCCGGTTGCTCTGACCAACTGAGCTAAGGATGCATCAATTGAATAACTTTCACAAGCTATTACAATTGTTATTATATTATTACTATTTAATTTTGTCAATACTATTTTGAAACCTTTTTTACAAGTTCTTCAAATCCCTTAGAATCATTAACAGCCATTTCTGCTAACATTTTTCTATTTATTTGAATATTATTAGCTTTTAAGTTGTGCATTAATTCACTATATGTTGTTCCATTTATTCTAGCTGCAGCGTTTATTCTTGTTATCCATAGGCTTCTATATTGTCTTTTCTTTAATTTTCTACCAACATATGCATAGTTTCCTGATTTCATAACTTGTTGGTGTGCTATTTTATAATTTGTACCTTTTCTTCCGAAATATCCTTTGGCACTTTTTATAACTTTTTTACGTCTTGCTCTTGTAGTTTTACCTGCTTTTATCCTTGCCATCTTTATTTCCTCCTACTATTTGTTACCATATGGTAATAATTTTTTAATTTGTTTTACTTTAGATTCATCTGCCATTCCACCTTGTTTTCTAGCATTTGTTTTTTGTCTTTTTGTCTTATTTGCTAATAAGTGACGTCTATTAGCCTTTGTTCTTTTAACTTTTTTAGTTCCTGTAAATGAATATCTCTTATTTGCAGCTCTATTTGTTTTCATTTTTGGCATAATATCTTCCTCCTAATATATTTATTATTTTTTCTTTGCTAAAATCATTTGCATTGTTCTTCCTTCCATAGAAGGTTTTTTTACTATTTCTGCAACATCTTCCAATGTTTTGGCAAATTTAGACATAACATCTTTACCAATATCACTTTTTGCAATTTCTCTTCCACGGAATCTCATAGTTACTTTAACTTTATTTCCTTTTTCAATAAAATCTCTAGCATTTTTACTCTTATATGCAATATCATGCTCAGCAATATTTGGTGATAATCTAATTTCCTTTGTTTCAGTTTGTTTAGATTTTTTTCTGGCTTCCTTTTGTCTTTTTGCCTTTTCAAACTCTAATTTACCATAATCCATTAATTTTGCAATTGGATATGGTTTAGCCTTCGGTCCAACTAAGATTAGATCTAGCTTTTTATCCCCTGCTATTTCTAAAGCTTCTTCTAATGTTTTTGTTCCTAATTGTTTTCCTTTTTCATCTATAACAGTCATCTCTCTTACTGTTATATCTTCATTCATTAATTGTTTAATGATTTACCTCCAAAAAAATATAGACTTGCAAAAAAGAAAGTCTACCCTAATATTATATATAAATATTATTACCTTATTAATATAAAAATCATAAGGTGAGATCACTCTTCTTTTTTGATATATATATAATACTATACATTTATATTTTTGTCAAGTAAAAAAGATATGGGAATTTCCCCATATCTTTAATTTTTGTAGCTATTTGTTGAAACTATCTAACCTATATTCACTATAGTCAAATTCATATCCAACTCCATATCTGTGTATCGCATTTTTATCAAGTTCTTTTTGATATCTCATATTTTCTGATATTGCTCTTATTTTTTCCGCTTTTTCTTTATCTTTAATAGCATATGCATATCTTAATGCATTTCTTAATTCAAAAGTCAAGAAATTGTTTAAAGCTCTATTAAGATGTTCATCAGAACTTCTTAAAGCAAATATCTTCTTTGATATTTCATTGTAATAGTCAATATAGAAAAACATAGATTTTCTAATTATATCTTCTTTACCAATTACTTTAAATAAGTTGTAACTATTATCAGTATTTACACAATACTTATTTGGATAATATTCCATCAATTCCATTGATTCATTATAATCTGATATAATTTCACTAATTAAGTAGTAAGTTACATTCATTTCTGCAAGAACTATTTCTATTAATTTATCTTGTTTTTTTTCATTCAAATCTCTAAAGGTATGAGTTACTACATAACTATAATAGTCTCCGCCTTCATAATTATCTTCTTTGTTAATTTTTTCTATTTTTTCAATATTTTCAATAACAAATTTCCTAGCTTCAGCTGGATATTTAAGTACAGATAAATTAACATGTCCTCTTGCAGTACAAATTATTTTGTCTTCTTCAATATGCTCTTCTAAGGCTTTTATTACCATTTTTTGTGTTTCTGACATTCTTAAAATTTGTGCATCACTACCATTAACTACATATCTTCTCATTTTTACTCTCCTTTTAGGGTTCAATTGCACCCTTAAATTATTTTTTATTTTATTACATGTACACACTATTATGTACATTATATAATTATTATAGCATTATTATGTAAATTTGTCAATCTTCTATTCTATATTTTTAAGTCTTTTAATTCCTTCTATTACTGCAATTTTTCCATAACTATATGTAATTCCACCTTGCTGATATGCAATATATGGTGGTCTTAGTGGTCCATCACATGATATTTCAATTGATGATCCTGATACGAATGAACCTGATGCCATTATTATCTTATCGTCATATCCTGGCATATCAGAAGGTTCTGGCAAATACATTGAATCAATCGCAGATCCTTTTTGTATTCCTTGTGTATATGATATAACATCTTTTTCATTTCCAAATATTATTTTTTGTACAATATCCGCTCTTTTTTCATCATATTTAGGTGATATATCATATCCTAATTCTTCTAACATTGCAGCTGCAAAAATCGCTGTCTTAAGACTTGAAGCTATAGCACTTGGCGCATGGTATAATCCAAGTAATATTTGCCTATTTAACCCAAGTGATGCTCCAACTTCTCTGCCTTGACCTGGTACAGTTAGCCTTTCAGATATCAGATTAACTAACTCTTCTTTACCTGCAACGTAGCCACCATTTGGAGCTATTCCTCCACCTAAATTTTTAATTAAAGACCCAACAACTATATCTGCTCCTGCCTCTATTGCTGTTGTTTCTTCTACAAATTCACAGTAGCAATTATCAACCATTATAATTACATCTTTATCTACTTTTCTAATTTCTTCAATTATATTTTTTAATTTTTCATTATCAATTGTTTTCCTAGAAGAGTATCCTATAGATTTTTGTACCTCTATAACATTTACCTTATTTTTATTTTTATCTTTTAGTCTTTCTATTATAGCTTCTGTGTCAAAATCATTTCCTTTAAGTGCAATTTCTTCATATAATATTCCATAGCTTGCAAGAGAGCTATTATTTGGTATTATTCCAATTACTTCTTGTAATGTATCATATGGAGTGCCTGATATACTAAGTAGTGTATCATTTGGCCTCAAAAGTCCAAATAATGATACAGTAAGTGCATGTGTACCAGATAAGAATTGTCCTCTTGCTATTGCACTTTCTGCTTTTAATACATCTGCAAATATTTCATCTATCTTGTCTCTACCTATATCACCATATCCATATCCTGTTGTTTGTCCTAGATCTGACTCGGATAAATTTCTTTTATGAAACGCATTAAGTACAATTTTCGTATTTTCATATTCTAATTTATCTATTTTTTTTAATACTTTTTCAATTTTTTTATCTACTTTTTCTACTAATTCATTTAATTTTTCTTTATTCATATTTTTCCTTATACTATTTTACAACTATATTTACTATCTTATTTGGTACATATATTTCTTTAACAATTTCTTTTTCTTCAATATATGGTATTATCTTTTCTAATTTTTTAACTTCTTCTAATACTTTTTCTTTTTTCTCATCTTTTTTAATTTCAATAGTTTCTCTTAGCTTACCATTTATTTGTACAGCAATAGTTACATTGTCAAGTATTATTTTTTCATTATCTTCTTTTGGATATTCTTGTTTATGTACACTTCCTTCTTCACCAATTTGATGCCATAATTCTTCAGATAGATGTGGTGCAAATGGTGCAAGTATTATTATTAGTTTTTTAAATTCTTCTTTTAATTTTTTAGAAGTTCCACCTTTGTTTACAATTCTATACATTTCATTTGTTATTTCCATTATTCGTGCTATTGCAGTATTAAATGAAAAGTCTTCAACATCTCTTTTTATGCTTATTATATTGCTATTAATAATGTATTCTAGGCTTTTGATATCTTTTTCAGATATTTCAACTTCTTTTCCTTCATATATTTTTTCTTTTAAGTTTTCTATCCTTGCTATGTATTTTTTCATTGCTACAACTGCTTCATCAGACCATGCTCCTCCTTCTGAATATGCATTTGCAAACATCATATACATTCTTAATACATCTGATCCATATTTGTCTACATATTCATCTGGTGCAATTGTATTGCCTTTTGATTTACTCATCTTATTTCCATCTGGTCCTAATATTAGTCCTTGATGTTTTAGTCTTTTAAATGGTTCATCACTTTTTACATATCCTGCATCTCTTAATACTTTATATATAAACCTACTATATATTAAGTGCATTGCTGCATGTTCTTTTCCACCTACATATACATCTACTGGCACATAATTATCTATCTTTTCTTTTTCAAATGGTACATCTTTTTCTTTATTAAATGGATATCTTAAATAATACCATGAAGAACATACGAATGTATCTAGTGTATCAACTTCCCTTTTAGCTGGTTTTCCACATTTTGGGCATGTTGTGTGTACAAATTCTTCACATTTAGCAAGTGGAGATTCTCCATCTGGAGTAAATTCCACATTATATGGTAGCTCAACTGGTAACTCATCTTTAGGTACTAAAACATCACCACAGTTATCACAATGTATAATTGGTATTGGAGATCCCCAATATCTTTGCCTAGATACTAACCAATCTTTAAGTTTGTATTGTACCTTGCTTGCTCCTATTTTTTGTTCTTCTAAATATTTAGTTATTTCAGATTTAGCTTTTTTTGCTTCTACTCCATCAAACTTATCTGAATTAACAAGTTTTCCTTTTTGTTCTGTATATGGTAATTTAGTATTTTCATTTTCAGAAATTACTTGAATAATTTCTATTCGACGCTTTTTAGCAAACTCATAATCTCTTTCATCATGAGCTGGAACCCCCATTACTGCTCCATTTGCATAATTTTCAAGTACATAGTCTGCAATATATATAGGAAGTTTCTTTCCTGTAAGCGGATGTATTGCATAGCTTCCAGTAAATACACCTGTTTTTGGTCTATCAGTAAATTGTCTTTCAATTTCTGATATTTTTATTGTTTCATTAATATATTTTTCTGCTTCTTTTTTATTGTCTTCTGTTATTAATGTTTTTGCAAGATCTCCTTCCGGTGCTATTGCTATAAATGTAACACCATATAATGTATCTGCTCTAGTGGTAAATACTGTAAGATCTTTTCCATCTTCTAGTTTAAAGTTAACTTCAGTTCCTACACTTTTTCCTATCCAGTTTTTTTGTATCTTTTTAGTTGCTTCAGGCCAATCTAAGTCATCTAATCCTGTTATTAGTTCTTCAGCATAGTCTGTAATTTTGAAAAACCATTGTTTCATTTTTCTTCTTTCAACTTGTGTTGAGCATCTTTCACATTTTTCATCTACTACTTGTTCATTTGCAAGAACAGTATTACATGAAGGGCACCAATTAACAGGAGCTTCTTTTTTATATGCAAGCCCTTTTTCAAATAATAATTCAAATAACCATTGTGTCCACTTATAGTATTCTGGCCTTGATGTAACTATCTCATAATTCCAATCAAAAGATCCACCCATTTCCTTTAACTGTTTTTCCATATTTAATATATTTTGTTCTGTTGAGTCTTTTGGATGTACTCCTGTTTTAATTGCATAATTTTCTGCAGGTAGTCCAAATGAATCAAATCCCATTGGATGAAAAATATTAAATCCTTGCATTCTTTTCATTCTAGCAAATGTATCTGTTGGGCCATAATTAAACCAATGTCCTACATGTAATTTTGCTGCAGATGGATATGAAAACATTTCTAAAATATACATTATGTCTTTTTCATTTTTCTTATCAAATTTATATACTTCATTTTCTTGCCAATATTTTTGCCATTTTTTATCTATTTCTTTACTATACATTATACACCTCTTTTTTAATGTATATATTATATCATATACTCCAATATTTTTTAATACCTAAATAAAAAAAGCTAACAAATGTTAGCTTCTTATTTTAATTTAAATTTTTATTTTTTTAAATAGATTAAATTACTTTAATTCAACTGTAGCTCCAGCTTCTTCTAATTCAGCTTTAATTTTTTCAGCTTCGTCTTTTGAAACTCCTTCTTTTACCATTTTAGGTGCTCCGTCTACAACTTCTTTAGCTTCTTTTAATCCTAGTCCTGTTATTGTTTTAACAACTTTGATTACTTGAATTTTGCTTGCTCCTGCTGATGTAAGTTCTACATTAAAGCTTGTTTTTTCTTCAGCTCCACCTGCTGCTGCTCCACCTTGTGCTGGTGCTGCTACTGCTGCTGCAGATACTCCATATTTTTCTTCAATTGCTTTAACTAATTCTGCTAATTCAACAACTGTTAATTTATCAATTTCTTCTATCATTTTTTCTATTTTTTCCATAATATTCTCCTATCATTATAATTTTATTTTAATATTTTATTTTATTTTTTT
>QWBY01002972.1_pt1 | contig 16383 bp, 29 predicted proteins | sample 1972471 | NCBI WGS metagenome assembly QWBY01 (sample SAMN09866722, study PRJNA288562) | Human gut metagenome isolate term6_stool, whole genome shotgun sequencing... | reverse complement strand
CTTTAATACTTTTGTTGCCTAAAACTTAATATAATCAGTTATCACAAGTCCAGTCTCGTCTTTAATCGTCTCGATCATATCCTCAAATCCTACGTAGTCGCTCTCAACACAATCTACTAATTCTGCAAACTCTTTTAAAAACTTATCCAGTCTTACCTTACCAAATCCAAACTTATCTCTTAACACCATCAATGGAACATACGCTAATACTCTCAAAGCATCATCAACTGCTTCCGTTCTTAACTCTTCTCTGAATTCCTCAACACCTTTTTTGATTTCAGAATACAGTTGCTCTTGAGTTAAGTTGTATGTTGGTGTCTTTGTTTTTATTCCTGCTTTTCTACGTTGTTTACGATTCATTATAAATCTTCCTCTTTTATGAATAATCCATTCACAGTCTTACCTTTTCGCTTTGAAATCTTCTCATAAGCCATCTCTAAACACTCTACACAATCAATTCCTAATTGTTTACACAACACAATTAGTGTTACAAAAATATCTCCCATTTCAAGTTTAAGATTTTTCCATCTTTCAACTTCTTCAATAGAAAAATCTTGCTCAATATTTTCATCATATTTGAATTTTTTATATAACTTCCAAATATCCATTTCAGCCTTAAATTCAAAAACTTCCTCAATAAATTTCATAAATTGTTTATCGGCGTTTTCACTGTGCAATAAGTCTTTATCTTCTGCCCATTCTTCTACGTTTGTTTTTAATTCTTCAAAATTCATTATTCTTCCACCTCGATTTTTAAATTTGAAATATACCCTACTTCTTTCCTGCCATCATTTATCAGTGTCCTTTGATTAATTTCTTTTGTTACAAAATCCTGATATATTTTCTCTACTATTTGATGATATCCGCCTTTTATTCGATTTTTAATTTCTTCCATTTCCGATTGAGTGACTTCAACTTCCGCACTGTAATTAAATGTAGTTCTTACTTTCATCTTCTACCTCTCCATCTTCATCATTCATAAATTCAAACTCATAAGCTTTATATGTTGTGCCATCTACCAATTCAAGCGTGATTACTGAATTTGAGTATACTCTTTTTATGTCGGTGTAATTAATTGCTTTCATCTTCCACTCTCCAATAGCTCCAATCAATAAAACTACTCATATATCCGTATAATGCTTCTTCAACTTCTTCTTCGGTTAAATCATCATCAAGTTCTAAATCATCTTCTGTAAAATCTAAATTCCCTACAATTTTATATTTCATTCTTCCACCTCAATTAATTCAAAATCAGCTAAATCTGTATTAAGTTTTATCTTGATATCCTCAACCTCTTTCAAGGTAAACTGTGCTTTATAGATATGATTGTCAACCCTGCAATTAATCGGTCTGTAGACATCTTTTAACTTGTGCCACGTCATACATACAGGATAAAAAGACTTGCTAACCAAATACTTATGTTGTATCAAAAATTTCTTTTCTTCTTCTCTGTCCTCAATAGGTGTACAAGCATATTGAAATATCAATGCAAATATCACTCCACCTTTTTCGCCCCAATCCATTCCATAAAAATTAGAATTTATTCTATAAGCTTCGTTTGTAAAAACACAAGCTAAACTAATATTTTTATCTCTAATTGTAATATATTCTTCGTCTTTTTCGGCTTCATATCCTAAATTCTCAACTGCTTTTACGAATTCATTAGTCGTCATATTCAAGCTCCTCACTATCTTCAAAACAACCATCTAACAACTTCAAGACATCCATCATGAGCATACAGTCGTACACGTCGCCATAACACTCAATCTTTTTGCCGAATAAGTCGCTTTTTTCAAATTCAAAGCCACAAATGTCACCATAGCTTGATAATGTTAAGTTTAGAATATCGTCATTCAATCTTGCAGTTAAAGAATTATTACTACCAAATCTATAACTCTCTCTGTCACCATAACCTCTAATTGCTATCACTCCTGAATCGCATACTTTGAATTCAAGTCTTATGTTATCAGCGTTTTTTAATAGCTTATTTCTATCAACTTTAAATACATTATTACTCTTAATTAACATACTTTTCTTCTCCCTTTTTCTCCAAAATCAGTATTGGAATCGCATCGCCTTTAACTTCGATATCACACTCATACTCATCATCTTTTTCTTTATCGTAATATAGTGCAAATATATCGTCGTTATCGTCGAAGTAGTACAGCTCATGTATCAAATCTTTTATTTTCATTTCACTCTCCTCGCTCTCCAACTAATTCCATAATCCACCCACAAAAAGCATTCCTTCCTGTATCCTAGGTCAAATACTCCGAATCTATCAGTGACATCATACAACTTACAATTCATACTCCAACTGTCTCCCCATTTACTCTTGTCCATCTTTGTTACTCTGTATCTCTTTCCAACTTCCAGACCATTGACAATCTTTTTTCTTAAAGTCTTTTTCTCTCCACCTTTGAATATTTGATATTCCAATCTCATATCATCAAGTTCCTTAGTTCTCGTTATCTTCAAAGCAATACTTCTTTTGTCTCTATCAATCCTGCTACTGATAACATCAACTAACTCAGTGAATTTCTTTTCTTCACAATCCTCAATTGATTTTTTAATAATATCAATCTCTTTTTTCGTCCATTTTGCCAATTTTTGCTCCTTATTTTCATCATTTCAAACTGTAACCGGTTACACGGTTACAAAACTTTGTGTAAATCAAGCCATTTTTTGAAGGTGTAACTGTAACTTTTTGTTTTTCAATTCTACTATGAAATTACTCGTTCATTCGAACAAACAAGTAAAATATATATTTAAAATTTAAATATTAACGGTTACACGGTTACACTTGTTAAGTAACGTTGAAATTCCAACGATAACCCTGTAACCGAAAGTGTAACCGTTATTTATTATACCGGTTACAACGGTTACAGAAAGCACATTGTGATAATATATCACAAATACCACAAAACTTCTTAACTCTCCCATTTGTCCTCAATCAATAGCCTTGAAAACCTTGTTCACAACACCATTTATCCTTCTAGTACCTGAGTTTTCGACTCTCATAATCTCTTTTAAAGTCTCATAAAACATCTTCTTGCTATACTTGATATCGTTGTTTTCGCACCACATTTCACAATCATCGCTAATCTCTTTCACAGGTTCATCAATGAAATCCTCACTCTTCATATCTGATAAATACAACAAGTACGGATTATTCTCTTCGTGATATTGAATGTTATAATCTTCCACAATATTCGATTTTGTGAATGTCTTATTTTCATACAATCTCATGTAACCTTCAACAATAAGTTTTATCCAGTACTCTAAACTCTCTTTTGTAGTCAACTTTGTAATGAACAATGGATCCTTTTTCTTCACCTTAGTAAACATCGGAAGCCACATGACACGTCTTTTATAACTGACACCCTTTTCAAAGCTCTTAATCAAGTGATTTGAAGTGAATATCAAACTTCCTGTGAAACAAGCATTGTCAGCTTGTTTGAAGAGTTCACGGGTACTTATAAAGTCACAAGTTGAAATATTTTTCAGTATTTTCATATCCTTATCATTAATCGCTGCATCTTGAATGTCGTCTCCCAAGTTAGCAAGTTTTCCACGGAAAGTAACAAGGTATCTTTCATCTGACATATCTTTAATACTCAGTCCAGTAACATTTTTTGAGCCAAGTATTTGACGTATGATTTGCAACAATGTCCCTTTGCCGTTTCCACCTTCACCAATGAATATGAAGAACTTACCCAATAATCTTTTGAACTCGGGATCCACAATAAGAGTATGTCCCAACACTTCCATTAACAAGTTTCTGTAATCTTCATCGTTCTTAGTTAAGTGATTGATATAATCATCCACAACTTTGACAGGTTTTGCATTTGGATTATAGTCCACGTCAATTGAAAACGGTGTAAAATCGTCAATCTGCATATCAACAAATTTACCATTTTTGAGATAACCATTGTTGAATTTGATAACAAAAACCGTATCATCAGGAACAACCCTAGACCTATACTCCATCTGTTTAATGACTTCATCAACATAACTTGTCTTTTGTTGTCCTATCGCTTGAAAGACTTTTCTAGTGAGTAAATACTTTTCACAAGTGTATTCATCTTCATTCTTGAAGTAGTATCTCTCTCCATACTTTAAGAAGTTCAAATCATTCATAAGCCACTCGGCAACCTCATACTCAGCACCTTTTGTAGCATCCACTCTCATTTCACGAACGATTAAGTCAAACTCATTGTCATTCAAAGGTACTGCAAATATATATTGATTGACAAACGTTAGTATCTTACGCCACTCAGCGACACCACCAAGTTTGCCACGAAGTAGGAATAATGCATTGTTTCTTCCTTCTCCGTCCTCCATGCCGTACAGTACATCAAACTTTTTAGCACTATTGAATATAAACGGAGCATCTTCTCTAACACCTTTATTCTCAATATCTCTTAGTTTTCCATTTCTCTTAATAGTGATTGCTTTTGTATTTGCTTTATGTTTGATCTCATACTTGAATCCAAGTGCCGACACTCTATTCGCTCCACGGCTAAAATTTGACGGCTTTTTGAAATAGAAGTGTGCACCTCTGTCAGTCCACACAATTTGAGTCTTTATATTAAATACATCGATAATCTTTTTTATCGTGTCCTTTGGTAGCGTATCGATATCCACAACATAATCATTGTCTTCCAATAACCAGCCTGCATCTGTGAAGCTTTCGTGGGATTCTGATATATCACTTATTGTGTTCGCATATTTCTGTCCTTTCTCAAATTCTATATACATTTCATTGCCACCTTTTTAGTTTTTTCAAAATCAAGTCATAATACCATTGTTTATCCACTATGTCCTTGAAATTCTCAATCTTGTCAACATCATCATTCCATAAAAACATTTCAGAAGGTGCATCTGCAAACTTCACAAGTCCGTCATCTTGCCTTTTCTTCAATATCTCCACACCTTTTTTTGCTGCAAATATGCGATTTGTAGTAGTGTTCAACACATTATCTGGATCGTGCTTATACACAACTCCCTTATAAGTGTGACCAGCTTTTAAGATATATTGAAACAATAACGGATTATTTAAGTTATTAATTATCGTTTCTTGTATTGGAATTCCTTTTATCAAGTAATCCACGATAGCAATTGAGATAATTCTAGTATCATTATTTGAGAAATACCTATTGTCGTGATATTTGTTCACGTCTCCACCTTTTACTTTTATCTTTCCAGTGTCAGTAATTGCAATATAATCATTTACTGCAACTTGAATCCATTCTTTAAAATAATCAGTCTCCAATGATAATTTGAACTCTTTTTCCCAATCTTCAACGATGCTTTCATCTAAGTCTCACACAATATATACAATGCAATTTGTCCATAAATACATATACTATAAGCCATGTGAGGATTGTCTATTGCAGAATAGTCGTTGTTCAGTAACCCATAAGTTGAATTAAGTATCAACTTATAAGGTGCTCTTTCAGCTTTTCTTCCCTCGTGCTTAAGTCTTGTTGATGTGTCCAATATCTTCTTGTAGTCTGATGTTTTATCACTCAAGCCATTCAAGTTAATCAATATATTTGGATACATGCTTGTAACGTCTTTTAGCTTTACATCCTTAACCCTCACGAATCCTTTTGGAACTGCGTGAAGTCCACCCCAACCAAACTCGAACACAACTCCATGTTTCTCAACACTCACATTCTTAACCTTGAACTTGTCGCCCTTTTTCCATGTGTCAAGTTGTTTCCACATGTCAGCGACTTCAGCAGGAACAAGTTCCATCATTTCATCGGATACATACCTTTTAGGATACATTCTCTTTTTAGAATGTAAGATTTGTCCAATAATACTTGTAGTATTCCATTTATAACCTTTATCTTGTTTGTTCTTGGGAAGCATCTTTACAATTTGTCTTTTAGTTTCAAAATAATTCAATCTCATTTTGAAAACTTCAACAGTGTTGCCAACGTCGTATTCGCAGTATTTGAATGTTTCGTAGTTCTCACTTGGAGTCAATTCTCTATCAATATCGAAGCTTATGGACGACTCAATAATTGATTTACCCATGTTACCCTCGATCTTTTTTAGTGACGGATTAGATACGTCAATCTGTTGAAATGCATCCAAAGTCCTACAATTATTGACCCTCATTAGATTTTTGTTATTCTTGTATTGAATGATGTTGTCATTCCATTCTTTAATAAATCCATTTAACTTTCTTTTACTCATAGCATACAAAATGAAATCATCATAAAAATAATTGTTGTATCCTACAAGCGTTTTATCACGGATAAAATCATTCAACTTTGAATATCCTTCTTCCGTGATTATCCCTTTGTCCATCAACTCTCCAAGTCCGTCCAAGCTTGAAGAAAAGACCTTTACAGTCTCTCCCTCATAATTCTTGAACACAACCATTGAATTATATTTGAAAACTTCTATATCATAGAATAAGAAATTCTCATACATGCTTACTTCCATTCAGGAGTTTTGATGTCACCATAAGTGAACTTTTTAAAAGCCAACTTGATTTCTACCATGATGTTTTTACCGATAATTTCTTCGCCATTTTCCACAGTTACACCAAATTTATCCTCAAATTTTTCAAATTGTTTCTTTTGCTTTTGAGGATTAGTGAACCATGATTTCATACTTTCAACATAATCTGCATACATCATCTTTGTCTCGTATTCATCATCTTTCCAGTCATAATAAATGTGAATACCCTTACCATCATCTACAACACGTTTGATAGAAGTTTCAAATATTTTTCCAACATCATCTTTATCAAACTTCTTAGTCTCTTTAGTCTCCCATAAAGCATTAAATGAATCATACACATATACATCTCTTTTTTCTCCGACGCATTGAGTAAGTGACTCGAAGTCTTTTGCAAAATAATCTTCACATTTTCAAATACTTGTTTATTGAAGTTGATTTCTAATATTTCACCTTTCTCTTGATCCAAGAATGTTAACACAGCCTTTTTATTATTGTTTTCATATCTTACTTCTACTAATTCACAATCTTTTCTTAAATCCATAATTACATCTCCTTAAAATTTATTTCTTTTTCTTTTAGTATCATTTTTGCAAATTCAAAATCTTTTTTGTTATCAAAACTCAAATAATATTTTTGATTATCTTCTTGAATTATTTCTTTTTGTTCTTCCACAATTCTTTTTCTACTGTTTACAGCATTTATTGCATCACTAACTGATAAGCTTGATTTGTATTCAATTCGTAAGTCTGCTGCATCTTCCATGTTGGATAGCACTTCCAAGTCCTTTTCAGTAGTTTCTAAGAAGTTAACCATGTCATCTTCACATTTATTCATTGAGTATGTCTTATTCAAATGTTGTGGAGTGATCCAGTTCTCAAACTCAAATATTTTCGCATATTTATATTGAGTAATTCTCAAATCCCAAATATCTTTTAACTTCTTTTTCTTTTCTTCTCTTTCTCTTTCTTCAATCTCTCTTACTTGATTTCTCAATACTTCGTCAGCATCTTTTACGATTTTTTCAATCTCTTTTACTTGAGATTCAAACACCGTGTAAGGTTCTAATATCTCTTTTTTGATAGCAATTCTTCTATCATTTAATAACTTTACTGACTTGTTAACCCTTGCTAATATCTTCTTTTGCTCTTTGATATTGTCTTCCGTTACTTCCATTTGTGATAAATAATCCGAAATCATTATTGCTTCAGATTTTAGTTTTTCATATTCGTAGAAGTTGATTTCAGGAAGTGTCTTAACAACAGCTCTTACTTCTAACTCGCTCATAGTCTCTCCTAATAAAATCTTTTGCTCTTGTGTAACTCAACCCACATTGAGTCTTTGTTTCGTCTATTCATATAATAAAATGCTTTACTCTTTTGAGTGCTCAAATGTCTTAAAGCTCCTCGCCAAGCATCATAACCGTACAGCTTTTTTGAATTGTTCTGTATTTGTTGAATCTTGTTCTCGTCGTGGTTACTCTCAATGAACAACATGTCATACTTCCATTTTGGTGCATTTTCTAATGTGTTAGTGTCTGTTGCATATATAATATTTAATCCATTCATACTAATTGCAAACCCATGACAAGGAACATCATGTACGTTCGCAAAACTTTGTATAACCCTATCATTCATCTTCAAAGTAGTCATGTCTCCAACAATCTCGTCAACCTTGACCTTTCTTGCTACATCCCAATTGCCAATCACTGTAATTCGTGGGAACTTCTTTACAATGTGATTAAAAGTATTCATGTTGATATGATCTGTGTGAGTATGTGTAATCAATAAATACCTAATTGAATACAACTCCATTTCAAGCTTTTTATAACTCACACCACAATCGAACAGCATGTCACCAATCCTCACAGCATTACCACTGCTGCCACTTCCAATTATTCTGTAGTCTAGCATTCGTTGAGAATATCCTCCAACAATTCAAATCTGCAATAAACAATTTCTGAAAACATCTCATACTCATTATCCATGAAATAATATTTGTTACCAATGTTACGTTTAAATAAGTCGATTATTCTCTCTTTTTTATCGTGTTCAATAGCTTTTTTGTAATCTTTAAACACATTTCCTTCACTAGTAACATAAACTTCCATCGTCTTTTTTGTAACCATTTCTACCTCCATTGTGTTATAATTAAATTGAAAAATATTTTTAAAAGTGTTTAATCCTCGTGATTAGCACTTTTTGTTTGTCTAACGGTATTAAAATCTCCTCTTGGTCTCATCTTCCAACAGTGAGCATGTACATACTCTGTTTCTCCGTTTCTAAGTTTGAGATTATAAGTCCATTCGTGACTGTCAATCTCATGTCCACAAATCAGACATCTTCTATTCTTCATTGTCCTTTTCGCTTCGTACTTCTTTGCCATCGAACACTCCTTTTCTTGCATAATCTCTGTAGTTTTGAACATTTGTCCTCACTTTTGTATTTCTCTGTTCAAGGTTTTTTCAACCATTTATACCTTATTTTCTTTGAGCGAATAATCTTTGAAATACCCTCGTCTCTCCAACTCACGATTAAAATTCCTCGAAGTCGATTTTTACGTTATCGGATTTTATAGCTTCGTTTACTGCGTTTGTGAATTCTTCCACAGCTTGTTCACGATTGATGTAGAACAATTTGAAAGTGTCCTTTTTAATTCTTATCTTCGTTGTTAGATTGAATGTGATCTCATCGTTTGTATTGTTTTTGCCCTCTTCTTCGACATAATACTCAATTAATCTTTGCAAATAATCCTGTGCTTTTCTCAAATCGTCAATTTTATTTTTGAATGGATATCTGATAAGGTACTTCAAAACATTGAACAAATATATTGAATCCGTCGTGCCCTCACAATTACGCTTTGTGATTTCAAGTATTGTCTGCATACTGTCTCTGTCACCTATCTTGTATCTATTTTCGTTTTCTTGCATTTTTCAACTCCTTTTCCCTTTTTCTTCTTGCAATCTTTAACTCGGCAAGTGTAATGACTGTGTCCTTTGCTTCGTTTGTGTAATTTTGCCATCCATATCTGTTTAACACAGCATTCACTGCACGACTTATACACTTTAAATTGTTTATATCAAAATTGTACTTATTGTTATCTCTAAATATGATTATGTGACCTTCAGGCACTTTTCCGTGTTCTTGCTCCCAAATCCAAATATGCTTTCTTTTCCACTTGTTTCTATCATCAAGCTTTATTAGAACATAACCGTCTTTGTCCAGTCTCTCCGAATATATTTCTTTCGTGTGCCAAGGAATATGTCCTTTTTTATATCTGAACCCATTACCGCCACCTTTAATACAATAACCCTTTAATCCTTTGTTCCAAGGAATACTACCTTTTGCCCATTGTCCGTTTGGTTTTCTTGCTTGTCCTTTATTTTTTTCCATCTTCAATTCCAAGCATTGGTGCAGATACATCACTATTTCCCCACTCATCAGCATGTTTTTTCGCTTGAAGCACAAGTGAAGCATTATCAACTATAGTTTTTGCGACTCTCTGTACAGCGTCACTACGTTTGATTTCCTTGTTTAACTCATCATCAGTGAGTGAATCGTCGCTTATGCGTTCGATTTGTTCAAATAAGTAATTGTTCAAGTCATTTAAAGTGTTTTTCAATTACATCATCCTCCAAGTAATAATCACTAAATTAATCAACAATACAGCCAATGCCAATCTTCCAATCGTTCTTGACATTGTATTCACCAACTCAACAATCTCTTCAACTGCTTGAGTGAACATGCTTTCTTCAACTTGTTCTACTCTTTTTACTTCCTTTTTCTTTTCTTTTCTGTCAATCTTAATGTTCGCCCAAATCTTATCATCAAAATCTGAAACTCTTTTTTCCATCTAATTTCCCTCCAAATACTTTTGTAATCTTTTTCTGTTGATGTAGTACGAATACTCATCTTTGTGCTTTACAGCTATTCCAAACTCGTTGAATAATCTTTGTTGTAGTGCAAGCCTTAAGCCCTGTTCACTTATGCCTAACAATTTGCTTGCATCTTTTATTGTGTATGTTTTTAGTGTGTCCATATCTCACCTCTTACTACTATTTAATGGTAGTCTTGATTAAAAAAAATTTATTCATTGTATTTACCATCTATTACCTTTGGTACTGCTACTAAATCTGAATCAAGTTTATAGATTTTACATAAATCGAAAAACATAGTTGCAGGAATAGCAGTCGTACCTCTTTCCCATGAGCTCAATGTTTTAATATTAATATTGAGCATATTTGCAACATCTTTCAAACTTAAGTTTGCATTAATTCTTGCTGCTTTTAGTGTTATCAATTCATCACCCTCTTTCACTGTAATTATAGTATACTACCATTAAATGGAATTGTCAACCATTTTATAGGATTTTTTTTCCGTTTTTTTATTGCTTTATATCGTTTAATGGTATATAATATAGATAGAAACAAAGGAGGTGCAAAGTGAACAACAAAGAAATTTTCTCAAAGAATCTGCTATATCAACTCAAAAAGCACGGAATAACGCAAACAGATTTGGCAGCCGATTTGAATTATCCACAAACAACAATGTCAAATTGGATTAACGGCAAATCATATCCAAGAATTGACCGTATACAAGAAATGGCAGACTACTTCAATATCTACAAGTCAGACTTGACAGAAGATAAATCAAACGAAGTAGACTTATCAAAAATCAAGAATATAATCACACTTGATAAAGCACAATATATTCCAATCATTGGCAATATCGCTTGTGGAACTCCGATTTTCGCTGAAGAAAACTACATCGGACGTGTGCTAATCGACAACAAAATCATCAAAGCAGACTTCGTGCTACAAGCTCAAGGTGATAGCATGATTGATGCAGGAATTCACGATAATGATTATGTATTTTTGAAAAAGACATCAATAGTAGACGACGGGAAAATCGCAGCTGTACTTATCGACGACGAAGCAACACTCAAAAGAGTACACTTCTATGAAGACATGATTGTCCTTGAAGCATGTAATCAAAAATATGCTCCAATTATCATCAAGAAAAACGACGATAAAAAAGTAATTATCATGGGAGAACTTGTCGGAGTATACAGCACTAGACAAAGTTAATAAGTGCCTTAACAAAAATGAGGCACTTTATTATAAATACAATTAAGGAGGAATTTATGAAGAAAACAATTAAGGGAGACGACGGCAAACAATACACAATGAAGGAGAAAAAGCCGTTCTACAAAAAGGTTTGGTTTTGGATACTTGCAGTAATTGTTATTGCAATCTTTGCAAACATGGGAAAAGGAACTGAAAAGGACAATTCAAAAACAGCTACAACAACTCAAGAACAAGCAAAAACAGAAGAAAAGAAAACAGAAGAGAAAAAGGAAGAAAAGAAAGAAGAAAAGAAACCTGATGTACCAAAAGAATATCAATCTGCACTTAAAAAAGCAGAATCCTATTCAGAAATGATGCACATGTCAAAGAAAGGAATTTATAATCAACTAACATCCGAAGCAGGAGAAAAGTTCAGCAAAGAAGCAGCACAATACGCAGTCGATAACTTAAAAGCAGACTACAAAAAGAACGCACTTGAAAAAGCAAAAAGCTATCAAGAAACAATGAATATGAGTCCTGCTGCGATTAAAGACCAATTGACATCCAGTGCTGGAGAACAATTCACCGAAGAAGAAGCACAATATGCTGTTGATAATTTAAATAAATAAAACATAAAAAAATACCCCTCACACAATGTGTAAGGGATAATTGAGCATCATGATATAACACTCACGTTTCACAAATATATTATATCATACATGCTCTCTTTTTTTAAAACAAAGGAGTACACCATGGCAAAGAAAAAGAGAAGAAAAAGACTTCCGAATGGACTTGGAAGCATAAGCAAATTAAAAGGTAATCGATACAATCCATACGTTGCTCGTAGTGCATCAATCTACATGCCTGACGGCACACGTAAAAGAGAATATGTTGGATCATACGCAACATACGAAGAAGCCTATCAAGCACTTATTGATCCAACTGTAAAAGTATCGAATGCAACTACGCTTATGGATTTATTTGAAATATTCAAAGACACAAATGAATTTAAGTCTTTGTCACAATCAACACAAAGCAGATATAATACAGATATCAAAAAGCTATCTGACATCTGTTATACTGATATACAAAAACTACGATATCAAGACCTACAAAAAGTGATTGACAAACTTGAGAATGACGGATATCAAACACGTGTAAACGGTAAAATTGTTACGAAGAAGTACAGTCAAGATGTGTTGAAAAAGACAGTTGTGCTAATCAGTAAACTATACACAATCGCAGTTAAAAACGAAATCGTAAATACAAACCTTGCAGAATTAATTGAGATTTCAACGAAGAAAAACAAAAAGACATTTAATATATTTACTGACCTTGAAATTGAAAAGATGTTCAATAATCTTGACAAGCACCCAATGATAAGACCGATATTGTTAGCAATATTTACAGGATTAAGACCCATCGAGCTTGTAGCACTTGAAAAATCACACTATGACCGCAAAAATCATACACTATACGGAATGGGAGCAAAAACGGAAGCTGGAAGAAACAAAGTTGTAGTGTTGCATCCACGTGTTTATGATATCGTTGAATATCTTTACAAAAATTCTATGAAGTACTTGATCCATATTGACAACGAAAAACTCACCACACAAAGATACCGTCGTCAATTCAAACAAGCACTTGAAGTATTGAATATTCCAACACGTAATCCATATGCAACACGTGACACATGTGCTGCACTTATGAACAGGTATAACGTTGACAAGGAGACTATTAAACATCAAATGGGACACGTATCTTATAGTACAACTTCAGATAATTACATTCCGATTGACCTTGATAAAAACTTACACGAAATCGAAAAAATACAGTAGTGATGCTTTTTTAAAGTGTTACCCTTTTGTTGCCCTTTTGTTACCCTTTGTCAAGAATCTTAAAGAATTGTGAGTACTATATGTAAAATTCTACAAAATAAAAATAAGCCTAGAACGTGTAAATTCTAGGCTTTTTGCATGGTACTCCCACCCGGATTCGAACCGGGGATGCCCCCTTAGGAGGGAAAACGTGAATGGCTATTTTTCAATGGTTATAGCCTGTCATGTTGCCCTTTTGTTGCCTAAGTGGACATTAATTTGCAAATACGTTATACATAAAAGTTTTTAAATAAGTTAGTAATGTGTCTTTGTCTTTAACGTCTAATGTAAATAATTTACTATTTACCATCATTTGATTTTTCATAAAAACTTCTGTAAGCATTTTTATAAATTCTTCATTACCCTCTTGAGATACTTTAAAAACGCTCATTCTAGTGACAACATATTGTTGATCACTCTTTGATAACTTTTCAAAATCTTTAGCAATATCTTCTGCTATTTCTTTTAATTTTAAATCTTCCATAAATCTAACCTCACTTTTTTATTTGTAATCTCTCTTGATTACATTTTTATTATATACCTTTTAAGGTATTATATCAAGTCTTTTTTAGCTTTTTTTATCATTTCTTCTAACTCTTCTAAATCGCTAACTTCTGCAAATTCTTTGATGTATCTCTTACAATTTGATTTCAATACATATTTTTTTTGTAGATTTTTATTTTTTTCTTTCCATTTTTCATTAGCTTTTCTTTGTGCTTCACTTGTTTTGTAGTTCAAAAATTATTCCTCCTTGACATTTTTATTTATTGAGTTATAATTAAATTGTAATTACAATCTATCCAAATTGGAATGTAAATATATTAGTAACATATTGTTTGCTATCTAATTTACACATTTTTTAAATCTAACCAAATTGGAATGTAAATTTATTTGTAATTTATTGATTACTATTTACACAATTTTTAAAATCTAACCATATTGGAATGTAAAGATATTTGTAATTATACATTAAGTAAATTAATTTACTTAAACATTAAAATCTAACCAAACTGGAATTTGGTAGAGCAGGTTTTGTACCTGCTCTTTTTTTATTTGTTTTTCTTCATATTTTCATCTTCTTGTTAACAAAATACTAATTCTTTTTCATCGCTTCTATAATCTCTTATATCACATACTAATTCATAGCTATAATCTTCTAATGTATTGATGTATTGTATTAATTGTTCTTGATCTAGTTCTTCCAACATTTCATTGTTACATTTTTCATACATATTTTCTCTAATTTCATCATATTCAACTTCAAAATCATCTCTTAGTTCTTCTTGTTCTTCTTCTGTATCAAAAATTTCTAAATCTTCTTCTAATTTATTTTCTAATTCTTTTTGTTCTAATTCGATTATTTCTTCTCTTATAGCATCGAAGAACGAATCTTGTAGTCTTTCTAAAAAATATTCTCTAAAATCTTCATTCAAATTAATATAATAGCTTAAACTTCCGTTTGCTTTTCTTAGGTTAAATTTATCAGCGATATATACAACCTTTGCTATTTTTCTTTTTACAACTTCTCTTAATTCTTCTACTGTTAAATCTTTTGATTCTTTCATGATTAATCTCCTTTATACTTTTTGATTTTTGTAGTATAATTGAGATATCACTTTATTAGTGATATCAGCTAATAGTTGTTAGTTTGTTGATTTCGCGGTCTTCAACTAGCAACTATTTTTTTATACCTCTTTCTTACTTTGTAACTATAGTATATACCTTTTAAGGTATTATGTCAACACTTTTTTTAAAAAATCTTCAAAATAATTTTAATTTATTACAAAAATCGCACAAATTCACTCTATACCCTCTCACACACGTTTTACAAGCTTTTTGAACTTTAGTCATATAATTACACCAATACACTTAAAATCTCTTTGTATATTCTATTCTGTGAGGTAGTTTTTGCTTGATAATTCATTTTACACATAAAAAAAGAGGGTAGACATAAATCTACCCTTATGTGTACTAAAATTTTACATAAAAACAAACAATTTCAATTATACTATAAATTTTTTCACAAATTTATTTATTTTGTCCTTTTCCAACGTTCCTACAAAGCGTGTATGAGATCTTTATCATCTCACACAGCTAATCTTCTTAATACATTACGCACGATTAACTCACGATTAAATGCGTCGATAGCCTAATTGTTTTACATTTTCTCACGATTAATCGCACGATTAATTCAATAACCTAAACAACTGTCATAGTTGTTTTTCTTTTCAACAACGTGCAATGTATATTTCTTTTAGCCAATATCAGTATATCACAAGTCGTGTTTTTGAACTTATTCTTCATTTGTTACATCAGAATACTTTTTTACACTTGTATATAAACCTACCGCCGATAAGCCATAAGTTATTCCAAGCAATACTCCGTTTGTATTCAATCCATTTACAGTTATTCCTAATATGCCTCCTATTAGCACCGATATTAGTGGAATATATTTGCTATTCACAACTTCTGCCCTTTTGATTACTTCAAGTAGTCCGATGATTAATGGCACCATTAATATATTTGTTGTGTCGTTCATTATTTTTTCCTCACTAAATATTTACTTCTATCTTTATTGAAATCTTCTGCCTTATCAGTCGCCTTTACGTGATAAGTTGCATAATTTGTTAGTCCGTAACTTTTGCCCTCGATTTTACCCAAGTGACTACCACCAACGGCGATTATCGTGTCTCCACTTTTCACCATTCTACCAAAGTCATAATTGAATGGTGCTGGTGCAAGTAACGCTTTATGTTCTTGAGCAATGATGTACGCTTTTTGGTATTCATCATCTAAATAAGTTACAACCGTGTTTTTAACACTGTCTTTTTGTTCTTTTGTCAATTCCAATTTTGCCACTCCTTTCACTTCTGCTTTTGTTTGAGGTCTGCTTATCTTTTTAAGTCCGTAGAACTCAGCTAACGTGTCTGCCGTTGCCTGTGCTATTTCTTTTCTTTTTTC
>QWBY01007744.1_pt1 | contig 16400 bp, 17 predicted proteins | sample 1972471 | NCBI WGS metagenome assembly QWBY01 (sample SAMN09866722, study PRJNA288562) | Human gut metagenome isolate term6_stool, whole genome shotgun sequencing... | reverse complement strand
TACTTATTTGAGCCAAGAAAATCAAGGACAAAGCACAGCAAGAAATTATGGAATTAGGAGTTGTCATGGAGAATATGTTTGGTGTGTTGATGCTGATGATAAACTTATTAGTAATCAATTATTAAAGATTATTTCTGCTTTAGAAGAACATAAAGATTTAGATATTCTTGCTATTCAACTTCAGAATGTAACAGAAGATGGGGAACTTTTAGAACTTGAGTGTTACCAGTCTTCTGTGGTTCATAACAGAACAATATCTGGTGTAGAGGCTATTATTAGCGGATATGATCCATCTTCAATATGTGCTTTAATTGCAAGAAAACGCTTATTTGTTGATAATGATATCTTTTTTGTAAAGGGGATTACGCATCAAGATGTAGAACTAACATATAGATTAATGCCACATGCTCAGACAGTTCTCTTTAGTGATATTGTACCTTACCTTTATATTTATCATCCGAATTCAACAAGTAACTCATTGATACCAAAGAAGAAAATTAAATATGTAAAGGACGACATCTATATTATTAAGTCCTTCCAACAATTAGCTTTATCCTTTAAGGATATTAATCCTGAACTGCACTATGTAATATACAATCGAAGTCAAAATGTTTTATTTAGTTTAGTTTATTCTTTATATAGAAATAAAGGTGTGTGGAGTAAGTTAGGCATTAATTCTGCAGTTGTTCAAGAACTTAAAAAGGAAGGGTTATACCCCATAAAAGGGAAGTTTGATTCTTTTAAGAAGAAACTGTTTATTAATCTGTTTCTTAATAGAGAATTTTTTATTAAATAATCTTTTATTAATTGAAGAATTATGATTATACGAAGTAAGGCACCATTGCGTTTAGGACTTGCTGGCGGTGGTTCAGATGTTTCTCCATATAGTGATACATATGGTGGATTGGTTTTGAATGCAACTATAAATTTGTATGCATATTGCACAATAAAAGAAACTAATGATAATCGTATTGAAATTAATTCTTATGATAATAATTTCATAGGGGATTACCCCTTGTCTAAAAAGCTTGAAATTGATGGTAATGCAACTCTTATTAAAGGAGTTTACAATAGAATTATTCGAGATTTCAATTTAAGTCCATTATCATTTAAGATTACAACCTATAACGATGCACCTGCAGGTTCAGGTTTAGGAACATCCTCCACAATGGTTGTTTGTATTCTTAAAGCGTTTGTGGAATGGCTGTCGCTTCCTTTAGGAGATTATGAGATTTCTCGTTTGGCTTATGAAATAGAACGTATTGATTTGAAATTATCTGGCGGGAAACAAGACCAATATGCAGCTGCTTTTGGTGGCTTTAATTATATGGAATTTCTATCAAATGATTTAGTAATTGTCAACCCATTAAAGATTAAGCGTTGGATAATTGATGAATTAGAAGCCTCTACTATTTTGTATTTTACAGGAGCAAGTCGGAGTAGTGCAAAGATAATTGATGACCAAAGAAAAAATACGGCATCTCAAAATCAGAATATCATTTCTGCAATGCACGAAATCAAGCAGGGTGCAAACGATATGAAGCGCGCTTTGTTGAAAGGCGATATCCTTTCTATGGCTCATCTTCTTAAAACAGCATGGGAAAATAAGAAAAAGCAATCTTCACAAGTTACCAATTCTGTAATCGAGCAAGCTATGGAAGTAGCCCTAAAAGAAGGGGCATTGGCTGGCAAGGTAAGTGGTGCAGGTGGTGGCGGATTTATAATGTTTATTGTAGATCCCATCAAGAAAAAGACCGTTGAGAAAGCATTAGCTGGGCTTGACGGATTTATTATGCCATTTTCTTTTACAGATGGTGGTGCACATGGTTGGAGAATATATCCAACTGACGATATAAAAGAATGTAGATAATAGCTTTATTATGTCGGAAAAACAATATAAATACATTAATTCGTTACTTGGTTCTTATCCTAAGCTGAACGTATGCAAGGATGATATAATCCAAGCATATGAAATATTACGGAAATGTTACTCACAACATCGTAAATTATTGGTTTGCGGTAATGGAGGTTCAGCAGCCGATTCTGAGCATATCGTAGGTGAACTGATGAAAGGTTTTACATTACCGAGGAAAGTACCGGCAGAAATGTCTAAGAAATTCACACAAGTTGATAATGATTTAGGGAATGTCCTTACAGAAAATCTACAAGGGGCATTACCTTCCATTGCCCTTACCACTCATGCGGCTTTATCTACGGCTTTTATGAATGATTGTCAACCTGTGTTGGTATTTGCACAGCAGGTTTACGGATATGCCCAAGAAGGCGATTGTTTCCTTGGCATTTCCACTTCGGGTAATAGTCAGAATGTCTTGTATGCAGCAGTTGTTGCCAAGGCGCAAGGATTATCATTAATAGGTTTAACGGGAGCAAAACAGAACAAACTTGAAAAATATTGTGATGTTTGTATTCATGTTCCAGAAACAGAAACATATAAAATACAAGAACTCCATCTTCCTATTTATCATTGCATTTGTTTAATGTTAGAAGATTATTTCTTTGGAAATTAAGCGTATGAAAGTTGTAATAATGGCAGGAGGCAAGGGTACGCGTATAGCTTCTGTGAGAGCAGATGTGCCTAAACCTCTGATAGAAGTTTGTGATAAACCCATACTACAATGGCAAATTGAGAATCTCAAAGATAGTGGGTTGACAGATATTACTCTTGTTATAGGTTATCTTGGGGAAAAAATAAAAGAATTCTTTGGTGATGGCAAAAAGTTTGGTGTAAATATCAGTTATTTCACAGAAGACCATCCTTTAGGAACAGCTGGTGCTTTATTTAAGATGAATCTCAATGAAGATTTCTTATTAATGTGTGGGGATGTTATGATTAATATAGATTGTAATCGTTTCATCCAATTCCATAAAGAACATTCACCTTGGGCAAGCCTAATCTCTCATCCTAATGGGCATCCTCATGACAGTAGTATCTTGGTCACAGAAACTTTACCAGCTATTTCAGGTGAAGTTCCACATACAACAAATAAAGTTATATCATGGATTGTAAAAGAAGATAAACAAGGATTTTATAAGAATCGTGTAAATGCAGGAATAGAGATTATATCACCTCAACTTTTACAAGCTGTAAGAGAACTATATGCTGCTCAAGACCTTCCACTCCCTGAAAAGATTGATTTAGACCGGGATGTGTTGCGCCCTAATATCAATAGTGGAAAGATTTTTGCATACGATACTCCTGAATATATCAAGGATATGGGGACTCCTGAACGTTTCGCAGAAACAGAGAACGATATTAATGAGGGAAGAGTATATGCAAGAAACCTTAAAAATAAACAGAAAGCCGTCTTCATTGATCGTGATGGAACTATAAACAAGCATATTGGATTTTTAAAAAGTCATGAACAAATGGAATTGATTCCTGGTGCTGCAGAAGCCATCAAGCTAATCAATCAATCGGGCTATCTTGCCATTATTATCAGTAATCAACCTGTTATAGCACGTGGAGAATGCACATTTGAAGAGTTAGATATTATACATAATAAGCTTGAGACATTACTTGGATATGAGGGTGCTTTCGTTGATGCTATTTATTATTGTCCTCACCATCCTGATAAAGGATTTGAAGGTGAACGTGCAGAGTTGAAGTTTGATTGTGATTGTCGTAAACCTAAGGCTGGCCTCTTTCATCGTGCTGCTCAAGACCTGAATATAGATTTGGGAAAATCTATAATGATAGGCGATTGTCAAAGTGATATAGAGGCTGGCAAGAATGCCAATTGTGCCAAGGTGTTTTTAGTGGAGAGCAACACACCTTCATCTCTTTTAAACTGTGTGTGTGATATATTTAAGAAAGAACATATATGAAGATAGTATTCATATCCCCAGTAACTCCTTATAAAGAGAATATGGGTGGCCCATCGGGACATCCATATCACTTAATGATAAAGAGACCTTCTGATATAGAGATAACAGTTTATTCTTATAATCAGAATAATCTTTCTGATGAGACTATAAAGGAGGTTGAGAATGAATTAAATATCAAAATTAAGATTGTGAAACAGCCTTGGTGGTATAAGTTTATTCTTCAATTACATCTAACGTTTATACGAATCTTACTCAGGTTTCCTATAAGTTATTATATTCGTTTACCAAGGTATATTGTTGAAGAAATTTGTAATAGTCATCCTGATGTGGTATGGGGGTATTGTCAAGAATTCTCTGGTATACTTTCACAGTTTAAAAAATTCAAACGAATTCACACGACACCAGATAGTTATTGTTTACATTGGTATCGAAGGATAGGACGGCCGTTTACTTTATCGCATTATGCAGAATATTTTCGTGTTGTTATGAATTATATTAAATACTACCGTATGGAGAGTTGTTATGACAATAGCAAAAATATCAAATATCATTTTGTTGGTGATGCAGATGCAGAGTTTGTGAAACGTATAAACCCTACTATAGATGCTCATTTTTTACGTCATCCTCATTATGAAATAGAAAATCCTAAGCGAGAAATAAGATTTCATCAGCCTAAAATCCGTTTGTTGATTGCAGGAAGATATGACTTGTATTCGTATGAAGCATCTAACGAGTTCTTCTCTATGCTTCAGAATCTTGATAATCCTGATAAAGAGTTCTTTAAGGAACATTATGAACTAACGATATTGGGGAAAGGCTGGTATGCAAAAGTAAACGAACTTAGAAAGTTTGGTTATGAAGCGAATTTAATAGATTTTGCTCCAGACTATATAGAAGAAATCATTAAGTATGATATTCAAATAAATCCATTATCTGTCGGAACAGGAACAAAAGGGAAAGTTTTGGACGCACTTGCAAATGGACTTCTCGTAATAGGAACACCGTATGCAATGGTGTACTAACAGAACATAACAGAGAAAAGATTTCAAAAGAACTATTCGGATTCTTCTCATAAAGTCAAATATCTCGTTGATTTATCTCTTCAAATGATACACTAATATGATTATATACATCATTCTTTTTCTTATTCCTATTATCTTATACTTCTATTATAAAGATAATAAACAGGCTTCTTACAAACCCTTTTTATTCTTTTTTATTTCATTAGCTGTATTTGTTGGTTTGGGAGATATGTTGGGCGGATATGATAGATATATTTATGGTGAAATCTTTGATACTTTTGTAAATGACCTACTTTTGGGATTAAACTCTATAAATGAAAATGGAGTATTATCTACTTCAGGACACGAAAAAGGATTTGTATATTTAAATTTAGCCATTGCACATTTAACGGACAATCGGTACATTTTTATTTTTATTGTTACAACTATCATATATTTTCTTATTTTTAAATCTTTCAAAGAACACATAACCAATTATCCAGCAGCTTTAGTATTATTTTTGGCTCTATTTTTTTTCTTTACATTTACCTATTTACGTCAAGCATTAGCTGTTTCCTTAGCTTGGTTTGCATATCGTTATGCTCTAAAGAAAAAAATCATACCTTTCTTAATTTGTACTTTCGTAGCATATACGCTACATAATTCTGCCATTATTTTTATTTTCTTTTATTTTATCCCTGCAAAAAAATATTCTAAGAAAATTATTATATTAATTCTATTAATTGCATTTCTAATAGGAATATCAGGATTTACTACAAGTATTTATAATATATTTGGAGAAATTTCTAATACAGCAGAACGAGTTAAACAATATGAAGAAACAAATAATTTATTTAGAATCGATTATATTTTAGAAGTTATTGTGTTTTTATACTTTATATTTAAACGATACAAACAAATACCTAATGAACGCACTCACTTAGTTTTATTAAACGCAAGTATCATATTCTTTATTATTTTATTACTTTTTGTTACTTCTGCAACAGCTGGAAGACTAACTTGGTATTATATGTTCGGACTTATCTATACATTAGCTAATATAATGTCTTTGCCTAACAAAAAAAATTATAAAGATAAAATTCTTATTTGTATAATTTGCACTATTTTATATTTTCGCATAGTAATAGAATGGGGTGGACTTCTATCGCCATATAAAACTTTCCTCACTAATGGTTATAGACTCAATGACAATATTCATACAAAGTATGAGTATGATAGTAAATACGATGTTGACAAATTCTACAAACCAATAATACATCTTAAATAATTTATTTATGAATAAACTAACCTCTCAAACAATAACAACTATCAGATTTCCAATGATGGTTTGTGTTGTTTTGCTTCATACATTTATTATAGACAGACCTATTGGAGGAGAAATATTAGTTCCAAATGGAAAATACCTAATTTTTGATATTTTTCAACAACTATATCAAAACGAGTTAGCCAATGTTGCAGTCCCCATGTTTTTCTTTATATCGGGCTACCTATTCTATTGTGGCATAAAAGAATTTCAATTACGCATTTTTATAGAAAAACTCAGACGGCGTGTACATTCTCTATTCATTCCTTATATTTTATGGAATATAATATTTTTACTTTTTGTATGTTGTATAGGATTTCTATTTCCAAACTTATTAACATATAAAAAAACAATATTCCAAATGAATTTTGAAGAGATTCTCTATACATTTTGGGAACCAAGCCAAGGACTTTTGCCACTTTGGTTTTTACGCGATTTAATGATTATAAATCTTTTTACACCTATAATTTATTATATTTTACACAATAAATATAGTAAATGGTTTCTCCTTTTTTTTGCAATATGCTACTTAATTCCTAACAAATTTCATTATTGCCCCGGTATCGGGTTTAGGACAGCTTTTCCATTTATGTTCGGAGCATGGTTTAGTATTAACAATAAAGACTTTATCATAGAGTTTAAAAAATATATTTGGTACTTTGCAGCTATCACAATAATTTTACTAATTATAAATTTAATAACTTGGTTTTACCACATTACAAATCCTACATTAGAAAGGCTACTTGCTCTTAGTTTAGTCATAATATTTCCTCAAATTATTGCTTTTAAAATATCAAAAAATAAAATAAAAGTCAATACGCTATTATCAGAATCGTCTTTCTTTATTTTTGTTTTTCATATGTTTATAATTCATATTCCTTTAAAACTTTGGGTATATATTTTTCCTGTAAATAATTTCACAGCTATTTTTTCACTTATATCAATACCATTTATAGTATCATTTACTTGTATTCTATTTTATATAGGATTAAAAAAAATATTTCCAAACATTACTAATATTTTAATTGGTAGTAGATAAATCTTAATAGAAAATCATAAGTAATACGAATATGAAAATTATTATAGACCCTCGCTTAAAGTATAATTATGCGTCCTATTATTTATATGGTATTTTTTGTTTATTTGATAATAAAAACATCATATACGATGTAACACCTTTTAAATCATTATCATATAAAAACAATAGTGATTATAACAGTGGTTTTGCATTCATCTATAAAAACAATAAAATTGAATACAAAATTTTTATAGACACTGAAGATGTAGCTAAAATATTTGATGACAGATACAAATGGTGCGATGTGTATGGAATGGTAAATCCTACATTTAAACAAACGCAGGAATATGAAAAACTTATTCCTATCGGACCTGAATTTGGTGTTACACTTGCTTCTAAATTGAAAAACATTGTAAATAGTATTATAATGTTTGCAAAAGGACGTAAGCATAGTACCATTCCTTTTAAAGATTACTTACGAGATTATTTATACACTAATATTCGTCGTCGCTCCATTGATAAATATAAACCAATAACAGAAATAAAAACAAACTATATATTTCATGCTTCTACTTTATGGTATAACAAATTTGCTGATACTAATACAAATATGTATCGTGGAGAATTTTTAAAAGCATGCCAAAAAGCAAATATAGAAATAGAAGGAGGGTTATTTTATATAGAAGGAGCTGATGTTTTAGCAGAAATGCCTAATTATCCTAAATATAAGGATATTTATGCTGATTTTATCTACAATAAACGTTTATCAATAGATGATTATATAAGAAAAACAAAGGAAAGTATATTCGTATTCAACACACCCAGTGTCTGTGAATGTCATGGTTGGAAATTAGCAGAATATCTTTGTATGGGAAAAGCTATTATCTCGACTCCTCTAACTCGCAAAATGCCTGGTGAAGGACTTATACACGGAAAAAATGTACATTTTGTAGAAAAAGTGGAAGATATTTACGATGCTATTATACAAATTAAGAGCAACACAGCATATAGAAAACAACTTGAGAAAGGAGCAAGAACTTATTATGAACAATGGCTTGCCCCAGAAGTTGTTATAAGAAAATTAATAGAAAAAGCTATACAAAACAAAAAATGCTAATTACTATTTTTACTCCAACCTATAACAGAGCAAAACTTCTACCAAGACTGCATAAAAGCCTGCAAGAACAAACTAATAAAGACTTTGAGTGGGTTATTGTTGATGATGGGAGTACCGATAATACAAAAGAAGTTATAGAAAATATAATCATTCAACAAGAGAATGATTTTCCAATTCGATATTTCTATAAGGAGAATGGGGGAAAACATACAGCAATAAATCAAGGGGTAAAACTAGCATTAGGTGAGTTCTTTTTAATATTAGATAGCGATGATTCTCTGCCTATCTACTCATTAGAAAAAATACAAACCTTCTCCAAAGAAAATAGGGGGCAATCAAACTTTGGAGGTGTTTGTGGGCTAATGGGACACCATAATGGTGCAATGATAGGGAGTGGGTTTCCATACAAAACTCTTTATGCTAATACTATAGAGTTAAGATATAAATATCATGTTACGGGAGATTTGTTAGAAGTTTTCAAAACAGATGTTTTAAAAGAATTCCCTTTTCCTGAAATTACAGATGAAAGATTTTGCCCAGAAGCCCTAATATGGAACAGAATTGCGAGAAAATACAAATTATATTGTTTTAAAGAAATTGTTTATTTTCGAGATTACCTTGATGGGGGATTGACTGATAAAATTATTGAAATTAGAATGAAAAGTCCTATTGCAACGACAATGTGCTATGGGGAAATATTAGATTTATATATTCCAATTAAAGATAAAATAAAAGCAGGCATAAACTATTGGAGATTCTATTTCTGTATTGAGGATAAATCGAAAATAAGAAAAAGAATAAATCCTTTTTGGATAGGACTATCTCCAATAGGTTGGTTATTCCATATTAAAGACCGTATAAGAATTAAAAAGAAATAAGTTATAGGTGTAAATAACACTTTAAAGTTGTAAATATTTTTCACAGGCATGGTTTTAGTCTAACTATCTGTATGTCAAAATATTACAAAGCCTATTATTTTGTACTTTAAAAGTGGCTCTTTTACACGGTAAAAGCGGCTGTTTTACCGCACAAAACAGCCGCTTTTGAATTACGAGAGTGTGGCTTACATTTTTTTAAGGAGTTTTCTTTTACATAATAAGTACTTTTCTCCCTTCTTAAAGTATAAAAAAAAGAAGAATTATCCTACACTTTCATTGCTGGTAAATAATATCTGTAAAAACATAGAAAACTCAACCTTACTAATTATAAGTAAAGCAATAAAAGAAGAATCATAAATGTTTCTCAAAACACAGATAAAGAAACTTACCGATGAACGTTGGAATGTGGGATTTATTCAGAATTCTACTGAGAATATTATTAATGGTGAAGCTATTGATGTAAAATGGATAATCCATAAATATAAGAACTCTTGGTTTGCTGACCCATTTGTTTTAGAAGTAACAGAAAAAGAGATTATTTTATTAGTTGAAGAATTCTATAGGCCTATCAATAGAGGGCGTATTTCTAAACTTACAATTGATAGAATAACAAATGTTCTTTTAAAATGTGATGTAATTTTAGAATTACCAAAAAGTTCAGCAGAACCTTATGTTTATTTATTGCCTGAAAATGGAGAAAGCGGACATTTATACATATATAAGTTTTTCCCAGAATCGAATAAAATAATATGCTTATGTAGTGTATTAGATGAAGCCGTTGAAGATGCTGTTCCTATTAAAATCAACGAGCACTTATATTTATTCTGCACGCCAAGAGAAAATCCTAATGGAAATGTTTTACATATATATAAATGGTCTTACAAAGAGAAATAGTTTGAATTTCTAAAAGAAATTTCTTTCAAAGAAAATATAGCATGTATGTCTGGAAGTTTCTTTTACTATAATAATAAACTTATACGTCCAACTCAAGAGTGTAATTTCCAATATGGGCATGCAGTAACACTTCAGGTAACAGATATAACAGATTTTAGTTTTAAAGAAATCAGAAGAATATATTCTGTACATCCAAGATTAAATATAGGCTGCCATACTTTTAACTCGTATAAAGGTGTTACCGTTACAGATGCTCTTGGATTCGATAGAATGTGGATTCGTAAGATGCTTAAACGTTTTAATTTAATATAAACAGATGAAGTCTATAATCTTCGTTTTATTTTAAAACTCATTCCATATTTAAAGCAATATGATGTTGTTCATACACACAATACGGCATGCCAGCTGTTTGTAGCTATCGCAAAGAAAATTTCTAATGCAAAATGCAAATTAGTTACAACAGAACATAGTACAGAGAATAGGCGGAGAAAGCTTTGGTGGCTCAAGCCTATTGACAAATGGATGTATAAACAATACGATTCTATTATTTCGATTTCGGATATAGCAACTGATTTCCTTATAAGGCACATAGGTAATAAGTTTCCAATAAGAACTATTCCTAATGGTGTGAATATTGCGAAATTCCACAATGCAAAAAGAATCAGTGAAAAAAGAGCAGACGATATAATCATATCAATGGTTGCTGGTTTCAGAATCGGTAAAGACCAAGATACGTTAATAAAATCCTTAAAATATTTACCTGCTAATAATTGAGGATTTAAACTTAGAAGATAGAGTAAAATTATGGGGAATACGCAGCGATATCCCTGAACTTCTCAAAACTTCAGATGTTATCGTTATGTCTTCTCGGTATGAAGGACTTTCTCTTTCAAGTATAGAAGGAATGGCTGTTGATAAACCATTTATTGCCAGTGATGTAAAAGGACTACATGAAACAACAATAGGGGCAGGAATACTGTTTCCATATCAAGATGATAAAAGATTGGCTGAAGAAATAAAGAAGCTAATTGAAGATAAAGAGTACTATCATCAAGTTGCTAAGAAATGTTATGAACGTGCTATGCTATTTGATATATCTAAAACCGTTGAGGGGTATTGCAATATCTATAAGCATATAATGTCATAAGAATTAAAAGATGGCAAAAAAGAAACTAATAAGAGTTACGACTTCAGATATAAGTTTAGATTCACTTATCAAAGGACAACTTAAATTTCTAAGTTCTGAATTTGAAGTTATTGGCGTTTCTAACAATACGGGAGTTTTAGCAATGGTAGGAGAACGCGAGGGAATTCGAACCATTGAAGTTCCTATGCACAGGGAAATTTCCTTACTCTCCGACATGAAATGCCTTTGGCTACTTTATAGATTATTCCGTAAAGAAAAACCAGATATTGTTCATGCCAATACTCCAAAAGGCAGTATGCTGTCAATGATAGCCTCGAAGTTAGCTTCTGTTCCCCATCGTTTATATACAGTTACAGGATTACGCTATCAAGGAGCAAGTGGGCTTTTCCGCACTTTGCTTATGACAATGGAACGTATTAGCTGTTATTGTGCAACGAAAGTTATTCCAGAAGGAGAAGGAGTAAAAAAGACCTTGCTTGAAGATAAAATTACAAGTAAAGAAATGCACATAATCCATAATGGAAACATCAATGGTATAGATACGACTTACTTTTCTGAACAAGCTACGATAGAAGAAATAAAACAAAGTCTGAATCTTTCTAAAGAAACAGATTCTGAAAAGGTAAGAGATTTATTTAGAGAAAGCATCGGACTATCTAAAAACGATTTTGCCTTTATTTTCATTGGGCGAATCGTAAATGACAAGGGAATGCACGAGTTAGCAGGTGCTTTTAGCAAATTGGTTCCTATCTTTCCACATTGTAAGTTAATACTTGTTGGTAACTTTGAAGATAATTTAGACCCATTACAGCAAGAAGATAAAGTGTTTTTTGAAAATAATCCTGCTGTTCACTTTGTGGGGTATCAAGATGATGTTCGTCCCTATCTTCTTTCAGCTGACGCACTCGTATTCCCAAGCTATCGCGAAGGCTTTCCAAATGTTGTTATGCAAGCAGGGGCAATGGGATTAGCTTCAATAGTTACTGATATAAATGGTTGCAATGAAATAATCAGAGAAGGAGAAAATGGTATCATCATTCCGCCTAAAGATGAAATATCATTATGCACAGCAATGACGTTTTTTATAGAACAACAGCATTTAAAAAATACTATGTCTGAAAAAGCAAGAAAAATGATAGTAGAACGATACGAACAGAAAGATGTATGGGAAGCCGTACTTAAAGAATATACTAATGTGGGGGAAACGAATTGCTTATAGAGTGCTGAACATTCCTATACTACTAAAAGGTAACTATTCAGCGATAAGGTGTATAAACTATTTTTGATTATCAACAAGTTACATAAACAGATACATACAAATTCTGGTAAAGAATATCATTTTGAGCCTTTCTACTACAATATTACGTTTATAAGTTCTTGATATTCAACGTTCATTATCGCTGAATAGTTACTGATAAATGTCAATGTATAAAAACTATCTTAAACGAGTTTTCGATTTTTCTATAGCTCTGTTTGCAATAGTAATTGCCAGTCCTCTAATGATTACTGTTGCTGTTTGGCTACATTTTGCTAATAAGGGAGCAGGGGTGTTTTTCTTACAAGAAAGACCAGGACTTCATGGTAAAATTTTCAAAGTCATAAAATACAAGACAATGACCGATGAAAAAGATTCAAATGGAGAACTACTATCTGATGAAAAAAGATTAACGCCTATAGGAAAGTTTATTCGCTCTACATCTATAGACGAACTTCCACAACTCATTAATGTTTTGAAAGGAGATATGGCTTTAATTGGTCCTAGACCACTTTTAGTTAAATATTTACCGCTATACTCTAAAAAACAGGCACGCAGACACGAAGTGAGACCAGGAATATCTGGCTGGGCACAATGCCATGGTCGTAATGCTATCTCATGGACACAAAAGTTAGAGTACGATGTGTGGTACGTAGACAATATATCGTTATGGACAGATATACGAATTATTTGGAAAACTATAATCTCTGTAGTACAACGTGATGGAATTTCAGCAGAAAACAATGTAACAATAGATGATTTCAATGGATACAATTAATATGCAAACACCATATTTTTTACTTGATGAAGAAGACTTTGTCAAAAATACGACTTCTTTTCAAAATGCATTAAAGAAGTATTTCAAAAAAAGCATTATAGGTTTCTCTGTGAAAACCAACTCCTTTCCATATTTACTGAAAATAGCAAGGGAACAAGGTTGTTATGCAGAAGTTGTTTCCTATACCGAATACGAATTAGCTTTACTATGCGGCTTTCCAAAAAATAGAATCATTTATAACGGTCCAATGAAGTCAAAAGGAACCTTTATTGACGCATTGGAAAATGGTGCTATCGTAAATATTGAAACCAAAAGAGAAATTGAATGGTTAAATTCGTTGAATGCTTCTAAACATTACAACATAGGTATTAGACTAAATGTAGATATAACCCTTATTTCTCCTGAAGATGCCAAACACGACAAAGATGACAGTCGTTTTGGTTTTTCAGCAGAGAACGAAGAGTTTGAACAAGCCTTAAAGAAAATAAAAAGTATTTCCAACGTTACTTTAAACGGTTTGCATATTCACAGAACATCAAGAACACGAAGCATAAACTTTTATAGAAATCTTGTAAAATACAGTATAGATATTATTTCCAAATATCAGCTATCATTAAATTACATTGATATTGGCGGAGGATATTTTGGAATATTCGATAATAAACCAACTTATAACGATTATTGTGCTACTATATCAGAAGTGTTTGAAAATCAACAATCTAAAGATTTATTAAGGAAAACAACCATCATAGTAGAACCTGGAAACGCCCTTACAGCTTCTGTTTTTGATTATCATACTTCAGTAATAGACTGCAAAAAAGTAGGAAATAAAGTATTCATAACAACCGATGGTACAAGAAACGATATAGACCCTTTGTTTCAGAAGCAGGATTATATAAAAGAAATTATATACAAAGAAAAAAATAATGGTAATATTACAAAACAAATAGTATCAGGTTGTACTTGTTTAGAATTTGACAGACTTTTTGAGCTGACAAATAGTCCACAACTGAATATCGGTGATAAAATATGCTATAAAAACGTCGGTGCCTATACAATGTGCTTAAGCCCGCTTTTTATCAGATATATACCTAAAGTTTATTCTAAAACAACAAAAGAACTACTTAGAGAAGAATGGGGTGCAACAGAATATGTAGCCCAATGTAAAATGTAAAAATAGAAAAATGAAAAAAAACATATTATTTTGCAGTGTAGGAAGAAGAGGGACACTGCTACAGAATGTAAGAAAGTCAATGAATGGTTGTGGAAAAATCGTTGCCACAGATAACAGCCCCGTAGCACCAGCATTGTATTTTGCAGACAGTATTTATCAAGTTCCTCGTATAACTGACGAGCAATATACAAATAAAATATTGGAAATATGTAAAATAGAAAATATTAATGCACTTACTACGCTCATTGACCCTGAAATAGAAATAATGGCAAACCATTATGAACAATATGTCAATAATGGAATTCTGCCTCTTTGTCCTAATAAAGTTTCCGCTCATATTTGCTTTGATAAATACGAAATGTTTAAACATTTCCAGAAAAAAGGTGTTAGAACTGTCCTCACTTATAAAGATTTGGATATTTTTAAAAAAGCACTGAAAGATTCCCAGATTTCTTTTCCTGTCTTTATGAAGCCAATATCTGGTAGTGGAAGTGTTGGTGCACACAAAGTAGATACTCTTGAACAACTTGAAAACGATTGGAATAAAGGAGATTTTACATATATCATTCAAGAGCTGATGACTGAAGGCGATTGTGATGCTGATGTATATGTAGATACTATTTCTCACAAACCTGTTGCTGCTTTCTCTAAGAAAAAGATAGAAACAAGAATTGGAGGTGCAAGCAAAACTATTTCATTCAAAGATCCCAAACTCTTTTCTTTTATAGAAGAAGTATGTAATGCTTTGGAGCTAAATGGACCTTGCGACATGGATTTCTTTATAAAAGATGGTGAATACTATCTATCTGAAATTAACCCACGTTTTGGTGGTGCATATTTGCATGCATACGGTGCTGGTGTTGATTTTATCCAACTCATTTTGAATAATATAGAAGGAAAAACTAATAAGTCTACCATTGGTAATTATGAAGAAGATATTCTGATGATGATGTACGATGCTGTTGTTATTCGTAAGAAGTCAGAATTAATGGAAGGTGATTTTTCTTTATTATAAAATAATTCCTTAATTCCGCAGTATTTTTTCTTGTGAGAAAATTTTATATGTATTTTGCTGGTACGCTGACAAAATGGAGGATAAAGGCTTTCAGCCTGCTTGTCTTTTTCAATGGCTTGACCTTATCGCTGATATGACGGACGAGATAGAAGTTCTTCAGTATTACGGTAACCATCATGAAAACCATGTTCTCAGCCATAAAGGAAAAGGGCAGATGTGACCATCCGAAGTCATTGTTCTGTATGTCGAAGTTCTTTTCGCTTGCTCCACGCTCATTATAAAATGTAATGATGTCTTTCTCGGTAGACATCCAGTTGTTGGTGAGGATACAGCGGTATGTGTATATTACTCCGAACATATCCGTCTGTTGCTTGCCATCCTTGTCTTTCAAAGGACTACGCTGTACGACAAGCCTGTATGACTTTCCTTCTATTAGGTTGTCCATGCTGACGGAGGTGACATCGCATCTCTCATAATCAACCTCAACACTCTTCCATTCTTTCAGCTGGCGGAAGTCCTCGTGTCGGCTGCCGCAGTTGGCTGCACGTATATAGAACGTGTTGCAACGCTGCTCTACGGTTTGGATAATTTCCTTTGAGAACGATCCACAATCAGCACGGAAACGCTCTATTACCACACCAAGTTCTGAGGTTACACGGTCCATAATGCGATGGAGCATGTCTTCTTGATGGAATCTCACATTGGTGTTTCCGTCACGATTCTCACCTCCGACTATGATGCCCCCGATGGAAGTCTAGCCCGGGAAGTAGCCAAAGTCCTGCTTGTAGGAATACTTCGCATCGAACTTGTGGGCTGGAATAAACTGGTGATCAAAGTCTAAGTCAACATGACTGCCCACCTTTATAAGCCCCATTCTTCGTATCATCCGTAAAAGTAAGGTATTCAACTTTTCTGCTGTGTTGAAACTATACGACTTGTCGGAGGTCTTGCTC
>QWBY01001173.1_pt1 | contig 16439 bp, 14 predicted proteins | sample 1972471 | NCBI WGS metagenome assembly QWBY01 (sample SAMN09866722, study PRJNA288562) | Human gut metagenome isolate term6_stool, whole genome shotgun sequencing... | reverse complement strand
TTTCGCGATTTCGAAAACGGCAGCGTGGAGCTGACGGCCATGTGCATCGCCATTTTGCGCCTGCTTTTTCCCACGGCAAACATTCCGTCCACCACGGCCATGCAGACCTTGGCCGCCGACGGACGCAACCGCGGCATTTTAGCCGGCGCCAATGTGTTTATGCCTAATCTGTCGCCGCCGAGGGTGCGAGAAAGCTACGCCCTTTACGACAACAAGGCGGCCTTCGCCTTGGAAGCGGCGGAAAATTTGCGGGACTTAAAGGCGCAGATCGCCGAGCTGGGTTATGAAATTGTTATGAGTCGAGGAGATTTTAAGGGAAGGGAGATATAAATGTACGACAAAATGTCCGCCAATGCGGAGGATTTTATAAATCACGACGAAATTATGGCTACCTTGGAAGAGGCAAAGGCCAATCGCACCAATCGCGCCATGCAGGAGGCGATTTTGGAAAAGGGCCGGAAGATGAAGGGCCTGGACCACCGGGAAGCAGCGGTTCTTTTAATGACGGAGCTGGATGACATTCGCGAAGCTTTCCGCCAATTGGCGCGGGAGATCAAGAAAAAGTATTACGGCAATCGCATCGTGCTCTTCGCGCCCCTGTATTTGTCCAATTACTGTGTTAACGGCTGTGTCTATTGCCCCTATCACTACAAAAACAAGCACATCGACCGGGTGAAGCTGACCCAGGAACAAATCAAAAAGGAAGTCATCGCCCTGCAGGATTTGGGGCACAAGCGATTGGCTCTGGAGCTCGGGGAAGATCCGGTGAACAATCCCATCGAATACGTCTTGGACAGCATTAAGACCATCTACTCCATTAAGCATAAAAACGGCGCCATTCGCCGTGTCAATGTGAACATCGCCGCCACCACGGTAGAAAATTACCGGAAGCTGAAGGAGGCGGAGATCGGCACCTATATTCTGTTCCAGGAAACCTATCACAAGGAAAACTACGAAGCCCTGCACCCCACGGGACCGAAATCCAACTGGGCTTACCATACGGAAGCCATGGACCGGGCCATGGAAGGGGGCATCGACGACGTGGGCTTAGGCGTCTTGTACGGCCTGAACAATTATCCCTACGACTTCGTAGGCCAGCTCATGCACGCGGAACATCTGGAGGCCTACATGGGCGTGGGACCCCACACCATTTCCATGCCGCGGATTCGTCCCGCCGACGACATCGACCCGGGAGAATTTGAAAACGGCGTGCCCGACGAGATTTTCGAAGACATTATCGCCCTGATCCGCGTCGCCGTTCCCTACACGGGGATGATTATCTCAACGCGGGAAAGTCAGGAAATGCGGAAAAAAGCGCTGGAGCTCGGCGTCTCTCAAATCAGCGGCGGCTCCAAAACTTCCGTGGGTGGCTACGACGAGTCGAAGGAAGAGGACAACTCCGCTCAATTCGACACCGACGACTGCCGCAGCTTAGATGAGGTCATTCACTGGCTGCTGGATCTGGGTTATCTGCCCAGCTTCTGCACGGCATGCTACCGGGCGGGGCGCACCGGAGAAACCTTTATGGAAGAGGTGAAGAGCTTCCAAATCGCCAAATTCTGTCAGCCCAACGCCATTATGACCCTGCAGGAATACCTCTCCGACTACGCCGCAGACGATACCCGCAAATTGGGCGAAGAAAAAATCGTCGACTTTTTAAAGGACGTGGAGCGCGACGAATTAAGGGAAAAGGCCGCCGCCTATGTGAAGCGCATTCAAGGCGGCGAGCGCGACTTCAGGTTTTAAATGGATACGCAAAAAGGACTACGACTGCACATCGCCATTTTCGGAAAGACCAACAGCGGCAAAAGCACCTTAATGAATCTGCTCACCGAGCAGGCCACCTCCATGGTGTCGCCCAAGGCGGGCACCACCACGGACCCGGTGTACAAAAACATGGAAGTGGACGGCCTGGGCCCGGTGACCTTTATCGACACGGCGGGTACGGCCGATGAGACGGAGTTGGGAGATGCCCGCATGGCTCGCACCATGAAGGTGGTGGATGAAATCGACGGCGCCGTTTTTATCGGCGAGGTGGAAGATGCCATTGAGGAGCCGGTGGCAAAGAAAAATATTCCCGTCTTGAAACTGGATCGCCCATTTCCCGAGCGAGATGAGATTTTAAAAGCCCTCGCCGATTTGTTGAAGGAAAAAAAGAAGGCCCCGGGCCTTTTCGACGGCATGGCCGTTCAGGGCAGCCACCTGCTCTTCGTCATGCCCCAAGACGCATCGGCGCCGAAGGGCCGGCTGATTTTGCCCCAAGTTCAGGCTCTAAGAGAGGTCTTGGACAAGGGGCTTACGGCGACGATTTGCGATTTAAACACCATGGATACGGCTCTCGCGAAACTGGCGAAGGCGCCGGACTGGATCGTTACCGACTCCCAGGTCTTTTCGGAAGTCTACGAAAAGAAGCCGGCGGCATCGAAGATCACTTCCTTTTCCATTTTATTCGCCCGAGCCAAGGGGGACATGGACGCCATGATGGAGGGGGCGAAGACCCTGCGCCATCTGTCCGGGGATGCGAAGATTCTTATGGCGGAAGCTTGTACCCACGCGCCGAAGGAAGAAGACATCGGCCGGGTGAAAATTCCCGCCATGCTTCGAAAAAAATTAGGGGACGGGATCACCGTCGACTTTACCCGCGGGCTGAGCTTTCCCGAAAATATCGGCGATTACGATTTAATTATTATGTGCGGCAGCTGTATGTTTCAGCGGCCGGTGGTGCAGGCCAGGGTGGCGAAGGCCAAGGAGAAGAACGTCCCCGTCACCAATTACGGCCTGGTCATCGCCGAGGCCAAGGGCATATTGGACAAAATCGATTTATAAATACGTTGAATCATAAAACCGGCGGTGAGCGAGGTGCTCGCCGCTTCTTTATGCTAAGAAATGTTGAGAGAAATTGCCGCGTTCGTTATAATAGATTGAAGAACGTTACGAGTGAGGTGTAAGCGTGAATGTATCAATTATTTTAGCAGCAGGGGAAGGCACGCGGATGAAATCCGACATGCCCAAGGTGTTGCATAAGGTTGCGGGCAAAGCCATATTGAGTTATGTGGTGGACAACTGCACTGCCAATGCGATGGACAAAAATATCGTCATCGTCGGGCACAAAAAAGACGACGTCATCGAATACTTTAAGGATGCGCCGCTGAAGTTTATCGAGCAAGAATTAGGAGAGGGCATTCCCTACGGCACGGGCTATGCCGTGGCATGTGCCTTGGATGAATTTTCCGACGAGGACATGGTTTATATTTTGACCGGCGATACGCCGCTGTTTAAGGAAAAGACCATCGCCAAGTTTATGGACTATGCACAAAGCCACGATTTCGACGCTTGCGTCTTAACCGCCGTGGTCAGCGATCCCTTCGGCTACGGCCGCATCATTCGGGGTACTGATTCCACCATCGCAGGTATCGTGGAAGAAAAAGATGCCACGGATAAGGAAAAGGCCATTACGGAAGTGAATACCGGGATCTTCGCCTTCACCGGCCGGGCATTAAAAGAAAACATCGGCAATTTAAGCGCAAACAACAAGCAGAGCGAGCTTTACTTAACCGACGTCATTCAAATGCTCAATGACCAGGGCAGGAAAATCGGCGGCGTCACCATGTGCGATGAAGAGGAAATGCTCGGAATTAACTCCCGGGTGCAATTGGCTGCCTGCGAAGAGATTATGCGCCGCCGCATCAACAGATACCACATGGATAACGGCGTCACCTTTACGGACAAAGACGCCACTTTAATCGATTTCGACGTGAAAATCGGAAGAGACACGATTTTAGGCCCGAACGTTCACTTGGAAGGATCGACGATTATCGGCGAGGGCTGCGTGATTCGCGGAGCGTCCAGAATCGTCGACAGCACCGTCGCAGACGGGGTGACCATCGATTCTTCGGTGATCGAGCATTCACAAGTGGGCTGCGGCGTGACCATGGGGCCCTTCGCCCACCTGCGTCCCAACAGCGTCTTGGAAGAGAATGTACACATCGGCAATTTCGTCGAAGTTAAAAATTCTCACATCGGCAAGGGAACGAAAGCGGGTCACTTGGCTTACATCGGCGACGGCGACGTGGGCGAGAACGTCAATATCAGCTGCGGCGTGATTTTCTGCAACTACAACGGCAGAAAAAAATTCCGCACCACCATTGGCGACAACGCCTTTATCGGCTCCAATGTAAATTTAGTGGCGCCGATCACCATCGGCGAAGGCGCCTTTATCGCCGCGGGAAGCACTATTTCCAAGGATGTAGGCGATGAAAGCTTAGCAGTAGAGAGAAGTGAACAGAAGATGATTGCCGGTTGGAACCGGAGAAAGGACAGCTAGTATGAAACATAACGGTGAAGTCGTCATTATTTCGGGAAATTCCAATCGCGCTTTGGTAAAAAGAATCTGCGATGAATTGGGCATCGACGAAAGCGCCTGCGAGGTCAAACAATTTTCCGACGGAGAAATTTCCATCGACATTATGGATTCGGTTCGCGGAAGAGACGTCTTCGTCATTCAACCGACCTCCGGCCCCGTCAACGATCATTTAATGGAGTTGTTAATTTTAATCGACGCCTTAAAGCGGGCTTCGGCAGGACGCATTAACGCCGTCGTACCCTATTACGGCTACGCCCGCCAAGACAGAAAGGTTCGCGCGAGAGAACCGATTACGGCAAAGCTCGTCGCCAATTTAATTACCGTCAGCGGCGCCGATCGCGTTATCTGCATGGACCTGCACGCCGGACAAATTCAAGGCTACTTCGACATTCCCGTCGACCACCTAACCGCCGTGCCCTATCTGGCAAAATATTTCAAAAGCCATATCGACACGGACAATATCGTAGCCGTAAGCCCGGATTTAGGCGGCGTGACCCGCACGCGGAAATTCGCCGAGGAATTAAACGGCGCACCTATTGCCATCATCGAAAAGAGACGGCCCAAGGCCAACGAAAATGTGGTCATGAACGTCATCGGCTCCATCGAAGGAAAAGATTGTATTCTCGTCGACGACATTATCGACACGGCGGGCACGGTTTGCAAGGCCGCCGAAGCCTTAAGAAACCATGGCGCCAAACGAATTTACGGCTGCGCCACCCACGGCGTCCTTTCCGGCCCCGCCATTGAGCGCATCGACAATTCCATTATGGAACGCTTCGTCATCACCGACACCATCGAGTTGCCCGAGGAAAAGCACATCGACAAAATCGACGTGGTTTCCGTGGCGCCCATACTCGCCAGCGCCATTCGCCGGGTCAACACCGACCGTTCCATCAGCAAAATTTTCGAAGAAGTGTAATATGCTTATCGTCGGTTTAGGCAATCCGGGAGATCGCTACAAAAACACCCGGCACAATGTGGGGTTTATGGCCTTGGATGCCATTGCCGATGCTTTAAATATTCCCGTAAACACCATTAAATTTAAGGGACTTTACGGGGAGGGGCGCGCCTTTGGGAAAAAGGTGCGTCTTTTAAAGCCCACAACCTATATGAACGAGTCCGGCCAATCGGTGCGGGCCTGCATGGATTATTTTAAAATTGAGCCGGAGGAGGTGCTGGTTTTAGTCGACGACATCGACATCGCCTTCGGCACCATTCGCCTCAGAAAATCGGGCAGTGCCGGCACGCACAACGGCTTAAAGTCCATTATTTATCAGGTGCAGTCCGATCAATTTCCCCGCTTAAAAATTGCCGTGGGAAAGAAAAATCCGCACATGGACCTGGCCAATTTCGTCCTCAGCACCTTTACGGATGAGGAAGCAAAAACTATGGACGAGACCATTGAAAAGGCGAAGAACGCCGCCCTGCTCTTTTTAAAAAGCGGGCTGGACGAGGCCATGAATACCTATAACGGAAAGTAGAAAGCAGCTCACGGGAGCTGCTTTTTAGGAGGCAAGATGACGCGTATTTACAATGAGCTTTTTTCAAAGGATCCCTCCTTTCAAGAAATCTTGGAAGGCATCAGGGATAAAGAAATGCCCATCGGCTGTTACGGCTTAGCGGAGCCTGCCATTGCCCCTGCCGTGGAGACCATTTACCAAGATCAAAAGCGGCCCGTTCTTTTGGTCACATACGATAGCGCCCGGGCGAAGAAATTGGCGGAAGACTTGTCCTACTACGCCGAGGACGGCGTCTATCTCCTGCAGCCGCGGGAGCTTTTCTTCTTTCAGCGGGACGCGGGAAGCAACGAGCTCTTAAGCGCCCGGCTCAGGACTATGAATGCCATGATCCGGGGCGAGGCGAGGTTTGTGGTGACGACGCCGGAAGCCTTAGGCGGCATTTTTCTCAAGCCCTCTTACTTAAAGGACGCATCCTTTTCTCTGAAATTAGGGGATGTGGTAGAAACCGACGCCCTGATGCAAAAGCTGTTGGCCTCGGGCTATCGGCGCGTGGATTTCGTCGAAGGCATGGGCCAATTTTCTATACGAGGCGGCATTATCGACATCTATACCCCGGACACCTATCCCTACCGGGTGGAGCTCTTCGACGTGGAAGTGGATTCCATTCGCCGCTTCGACCCTTACACCCAGCGTTCCGTAGAGGATGTGGATGCGGCGGAAATTTTTCCCGTTCACGACGTGATCTTTGACGAGGACCTGCGGGATACCATGGCTACCGCCGTGGAAAAGGATTTAAAGAAGATAAAAAAATTAAGCCGCGTGTCCCAAGAGCGGGCGGAAGAGAAATTTCTGCCTCTCGTGGAAAAATTAAGGGACGGATCCTTTCTGTCCCACACCGATCTTTTGCTGCCCTACATTCCCGACGAGGCCCGGGCATCGATTATCGATTACTTTACAGAGCCTCCCCTCGTTTTTTTAGACGAGCCGCGCCGCATGAGGGAAGTGGCACAGAATCAAGAACTTTCCCTAGGGGATACGTTAAGCGATCTCGCCGAAGCAGGCGAGCTTTTAAAGGCCCATATGTCCATCCAACTGGACTACGACGCCATTTATAGAGATTACAAGGCACGGGATCTCATTCTTTCCAGCTACATCGTGCGAGCTACCAACGATTTGCCGGTCAAGCGCATCGCCAATTTCAACATCAAGACCGTCACCAGTTTCGGCGGGCGTCTGCGCTTTTTTAAAGAAGAGATTCGCCGCTACCTGGACAGGGACTACTCCGTGGTTCTCTTGGGCGGCAGCGAAGAAAAGACGCTGCGCCTGAAAGACAGCTTGCGGGACATGGGCTTCGATCCCGTGCCTCTTAGCGAAAACTTAATGCCCGCTCAGATACAATACGATTCGGGCCACGTGCACGGCGGCTTCGAAATGGAAGAAGACCGCTTCGTCCTTTTAAACGCCACGGAAATTTTCGGCGAGACCAAGAAAAAGAAGCGGCGCCGCAAGAAAAAAGACGTCATCGACTTGGCGAGCCTCTCCGTCGGCGATTACGTGGTTCACGAAATGCACGGCATCGGAAAATTTATGGGCACGACGAATTTAGAGGTCCAGGGCATTCAGCGTGACTACATTACCCTGCTCTATCAGGGCGGGGACAAGCTCTTTCTGCCCATGGATCAAATGGCGCTGATACACCGCTACATCGCCACCGACGACGGGCCGGTGAAGGTGAACCGCCTGAACACCCAGACCTGGAAAAACACCAAGGCCAAGGCCAAGCGCAGCGTGGAAGAGATGGCGGAAGATTTAATTCGCCTCTATGCCAAGCGGGAAGATGTGACGGGCTACGCCTTTACCGCGGATCAGCCCTGGCAGAAGGATTTCGAAGACGCCTTTCAGTACGACGAGACGGAAGGACAGCTGGAGGCGGCGGAAGAGATTAAGAAGGACATGGAAGAGGCCAAACCCATGGACCGGCTCCTCTGCGCCGATGTGGGCTACGGCAAGACGGAGGTGGCTCTGAGAGCGGCCTTTAAGGCGGTCCTCGACGGCAAGCAGGTGGCCTTCCTTGTGCCTACCACCATCCTCGCCCAGCAACACTACAACACCATGCGGGAGCGCTTCGCCCACTTTCCCGTGGACCTGGCCCTGCTGTCCCGCTTCCGCTCGAAAAAAGAGCAGGAGAAGGACCTGGAGGGGCTGCGCATCGGTTCTGTGGACATCGTCGTGGGCACCCATCGCCTCTTGTCCAAGGACGTAAAGTTTAAGGACCTGGGCCTTCTCATCATCGACGAAGAGCAGCGCTTCGGCGTGCGCCACAAGGAGCGGCTGAAGCTCTTAAAAGAAAATGTAGACACCCTGACACTGACGGCGACGCCGATCCCGAGGACCCTGCAAATGTCCTTGGCGGGCATTCGGGATATGTCCGTTATCGACGAGCCCCCCGGGGAGCGCTTCCCGGTACAGACCTATGTGGTGGAATACAATCCCATGATGATTCGCGAAGCCATTTTAAAGGAGCTGGACAGAGGCGGACAGGTTTACTTCGTCTACAACCGGGTGCGGACCATGGAAAAAATGCTGAGCGATTTGCAGGAGCTGGTGCCCGAGGCGCGCTTCGCCATGGCCAACGGGCAGATGGGCGAGCGGGAGCTGGAAAACACCATGCTTCAGTTTTATAACAGAGACATCGACGTGCTCCTCTGCTCCACCATCATCGAAACGGGGATGGACGTGTCCAATGCCAATACCATGATCGTATGGGAGGCGAACCGCCTGGGCCTGTCTCAGCTCTATCAGCTGCGGGGACGCATCGGCAGGAGCAATCGCATCGCCTACGCCTACTTTTCTTACAAGCGGGATGCGAGCATTTCCGAGGTGGCTGAAAAGCGTCTCGCCGCCATTCGCGAATTTACGGAATTCGGCAGCGGCTACAAGATCGCTATGCGGGACTTGGAAATCCGCGGCTCGGGAAATATTTTAGGCGAAAGCCAACACGGCCACATGAACGCCATCGGATACGAGCTCTATATTAAGCTCTTAAAGCAGGCCGTGCGCCGCGCTAAGGGCGAGGAGGATGTAGAGGAAGCGAATACGTCCATGGACGTGCTCATCGACTCCTACATTCCCAAAAGCTATATTAAAGACGAGACCCAGCGTATGGAAATGTATCGAAAAATCGCCGTCATCACCGACGACGAGGACGAGAGGGACGTCATCGACGAGCTCATCGACCGTTTCGGCGATCCGCCGAAGGCAGTGCTGCAGCTCACCCATTTGTCCAAGCTTCGCCACATGGCCTCCACCTTGCAAGTGGAAACCATTCAGCAAAAAGGCGACGACTACATTTTCTATTTCGTCAAAGGCTACGAATTGGAGCTGTCCCTCTTAAACGAGCTGACCAGCGTCTTCGGCAAGCGATTGGTCTTTTCCATGGCGGGGGAATACAGCCTGCGTCTGACGGCGGAGAAAAATGCATTGGATGAAGTGGAAAAAGTCCTGGATCTTATGAAAGTACACAAATTGCACACACGCAAGAATTAATTTCTTTGTTATAATAGACAGAAAGCAATGTGAAGAAAGAAAGGAAAATTATGACTATTAAGCATACTCTGAAAAAAATCGGTGTCGTCTGTCTGGCTGCCTCGGTTCTCTTAACCGGCTGCGGCAAAAAAGACGTCGCCGCCACGGTAAACGGCAAGGATATTTCCATCGAAGATTACGAACGGGAATACAAGATGCAGGCCCAACAAGCCATGGCTCAATACGGTGAAGACTTCTTGACCCAAAAGACCCAAGACGGCAAGCAAACCATGGGCGAAATGATGCGTCAAAATACCTTGGACAATTTGGTTCGCTTCGAAATTTACAAACAAGATGCCGAAAGCAAGGGCATTAAGATTTCGGACAAGGACGTGGACGCCGAATTCGATAAGATGGTCAAGATGTACGGCGGCGAAGAAAAATTACAAGCAGCCCTGAAGGAAAACAACCTGACCGAAGAAAAGATGAAGGAATACACGAAGACCAACCTTCTCATGCAACAGTACCAAGAAAAAATGATGAAGGAAATGGAACCGACGGAAAAAGAACTGAAGAAGTACTACGACGATCACAAGGACGAATTTAAAACGGCGGAAGCCAGCCATATTTTGGTCAAGACCAAGGAAGAAGCCGAAGCCATTAAGAAGGAATTGGACGGCGGCGCCGACTTCGCGAAGCTGGCCAAGGAAAAGAGCCTGGACACCGGTTCCGCTCAAAACGGCGGCTCCTTAGGTCAATTCACACCGGGACAAATGGTCAAGGAATTCGACGAAAAAGTCTTCTCCATGAAGCCCGGCGAAATTTCCGATCCCGTAAAGACCCAATTCGGTTACCACATTATTAAGCTTGAAAAGATCTCCGACGACTACAACAGCGCCAAGGACGCCGTGAAGGAAGCGGTGATTCGCGATAAGTTTAAGGAATACAACGACAAGCTCGAAAAGAGCGCCAAGGTTAAACGCCTGGTGAACACGGCGAAGGATATTCCCGTGGAACCTATTAAGGTCACGAAGTCCAAAGACGAAGGCAAAACCGACGCACAAGCTAAGAACACTCAAGAACAAAACGCCGGCAACAAGACGGAAGAAAAGAAATAAGCTTCCCTCCGGCGATGAAACAGCCTATGTCACATAGGCTGTTTTTTATGTCCTTTCAAGATTTGAGGGAGATTGCCGACGAGTTTCGGCGATAAACGGCTAAATTCGGCTAAAAATTCCTTTTTTAGCTAGACAAAGACTGCCGCGAATAGTACAATAACTTAGGTAAAAGGGGGACGTCATGGGAAAGCTACGAATTGTCGGTCTCGGTCCGACCAACGAAAAAGACCTTACGGTTAAAGCCTTGGAGGCCATTCACGACGAATCGAAAAAATTTCTCAGGACGGAAGCGCACGATGCAGTCGCGTATTTTCGCTCCCACCATATTCCTTACCAAGCTTATGATTATCTGTACGAATCCGAGGACGACTTCGATTCCATTTACCGCGCCATTTGCGAGGACCTGTTGGAACGGTCGCGGGACGAGGACATTACTTACTTCGTTCCCGGTCATCCTCTGATTGCGGAAAAGACCGTGATCTATTTGCTGGAGAAGGATCCCACCATTGAAATCGTAGACGGTTTGAGCTTTATCGAACCGGTCCTGAGCTCAGTGAAGCGAGATCCCGTCGACGGCATGAAGATCATCAACGGAGACGATTTTTCCGACCTGGATTTGGATCTGCACGTGGACACCATTGTGACCCAAGTGTACAATCAGCGGATCGTGCGCGAATTGAAGCTGGCCCTGTCCGAGCTTTACGGCGACGAGCACGAGGTATTCGTTCTGTCCCATGCGGGACACGAGGAAAAGGCCTTTTTCGAAAAGCGGCCCGTCTATATGTTGGATCGCTTCGACGATTACGGCTACGAAACCAGCCTCTTCGTTCCGAAGACAGATGAGCATGGGGACGTAAGGGATATTGTTAGGCTGATTCGACGGCTTCGCGGCCCCGAGGGTTGCCCTTGGGACGTGAAACAAACTCATGAAAGCATTAAAGCCAATTTAATCGAGGAAGCTTACGAGGCGGCCTACGCCATCGACTGCAAGGATGCCTTCGCCATGGAAGAAGAACTGGGCGACGTCCTTTTTCAAGTTATCTTTCACGCCGAACTGGCGGCGCAAGAAGGGACATTTACCTTGGCGAGTCTCGTCCGGGTGCTGGTAGATAAAATGATTCGACGCCATCCCCACGTCTTTCAAGGCGGCATCAATGATTGGGAAGGCATCAAATCGGCGGAACGCGGCAGCCAAACGCTATCGCAAAAGCTTCGTCACTACGACGGTCTTCCGGCCCTTTTGCGGGGACAAAAGACGATCCGGCTCACAAAGAGCGATTCTCTTCTCTCCGAGACGACGGCAGACATGGACGAGGATTCACGTCGCATAGCGCGTGGCCTTATAGACGTATTGACTGACGCGGAAAGCTGCGGGATCGATGCGGAAAGCTTGCTGGCGACGACGATGGCTCGATTCACCGACGTTCTTTCCGAAAAAGAAAGAAACGAATATGAAAATCTTTAGGAGGACATTATGAACAAATCTGAACTTATTTCCAAAATCGCTGAAAAAAGCAATTTATCCAAGAAAGATGCCGAAAACGCATTAAACGCATTCTTAAACACCATCGAAGAAAGCTTAGCTAAAGACGAAAAAGTACAATTAGTCGGCTTCGGTACCTTTGAAGTACGCGACCGCAAGGCCCGCGAAGGCAGAAACCCGAGAAATCCTGAAGAAGTCATTAAGATCCCCGCATCGAAGGCTCCCGTCTTCCGCGCAGGTAAGGCATTAAAAGAATCGGTCAACAAGTAATTCGAGGGCTCGCAAGAGCCCTTTTTTGTTTAAAGGGGAAATTATGCGCATCGACAAGTATTTGAAAAACGCAAGAATCATTAAAAGGCGTACCGTGGCTAAGGATGCCTGCGACGGCGGGCGGGTGACCATTAACGGAAAGACCGCCAAGGCCGGAGACGAAGTGGCCGTCGGCGATGTAGTCACCGTGCAATTCGGCAACCGATGTCAAAGGGTGCGCATCTTGGACATTAAGGACAATGTGCAAAAAAAAGGCGCCGAAGATCTATACGAAATCCTTCCCGACGATTGAAAAGAATGGCAAAACGTGCGATACTAGTATTATCGAGGTGAGTGTATGGCAAAGGGAAGAAAAATTCACAGAGTACCCGTTCAAACGGCCCGCTGGGCGATGATCGCCATGGTCGTTCTTTGCGTTGTCATCAGTTTCGGAACCTGGAAAGAGACTCGCCAAAAAGAAGCATTAATGCGTGAAAACAAAAAGAAAATCGAAGCCCGTTCCAAGGAAATAAAAGCCACAGGTGCCGCCATTCGCAACAGCGACAGCATGGAGTTTGCGGAAGAGGTGGCCCGTGAGGATTTAGGCATGGTAAAGCCGAGAGAGGTTATTTACGTGGACAAAGAAAAAGAACGGGCGGGCGAAACCAACGAGGAGGATTCAAGGTAATTTATGGCAATCGAAGTAGGAGCTATTTTAGACGGTGTCGTCACGGGCATCGTAAAATTCGGAGCATTCGTTCAATTGGACGAGGATCACAACGGCCTGGTACATATTTCGGAAATATCCGATGAATACGTCAAGGAAGTCTCGGATCATTTATCCATGGGGCAAAAGGTCAAGGTCAAGGTGCTCACCGTGGATGACGGCGGCAAAATCGCCTTAAGCATGAAGCAGGCCCAGCCCAAGACGGAACAGAAAAAGCCCCTGCCGCAGGCGGTTCAATTAAACAGAGAAGTCCATAAATCCGATGCGTCCAGCTTCGACGATATGTTGAGCAAATTCATGAAAGTCAGCAATGAAAAGATTGAAAGCGCGAAACAGCGTCGCAATGTGAGACAAGGTAAGACGAAGAGAAGATAAGCAAGCGTCGCCGAGCGACGCTCTTTTTTTGAACGGAGGCCTTTGTGATCGTTTCTTTCGACGATATCATCCATAAGGACAGCCACGTCCTCGTGGCCCTATCCGGCGGGCCGGATTCCATGTATCTGCTCCATCTGCTGAAGACCTATAGGGAGAAGGTGCCCTTTGATTTAAGAGCCGCCCATTTGCATCACGGCCTCAGGGAGACGGCGGACAGAGATCAGGCCTTTGTCGAGTCCCTCTGCGAAGAGTGGGACGTTCCCCTTATCGTCGAGCGTGCCGACGTGAAGGCCTATGCCCGGGAAAATAAATTGGGCACGGAAGAAGCGGGGCGGATCTTGCGCTACGATTTTTTCAGACGCAACAAAGCGCCCGGCGGGCTCATCGCCCTGGCTCACCACTTGGACGATCAGGTGGAGACCATGCTCCTGCGGCTGATCCGAGGCACCGGCCTCCGGGGCATGGAGGGCATGAAGGTGCTGGAGGGGGATCTGTTTCGGCCCCTGCTCTCTCTCACGAAAGAGGAGATTCTGGCGGCACTGGAGAAAAACCATATTCCCTATGTGGTGGATGAGACCAATCTCGAGCCGACCTATTCAAGAAACCGGGTGCGCCTCAACATGGTCCCCGAAGCCGAGGCCATTAATCCCGGTTTTCGTCGAGCCATGGAAACTTTTCGGACCATGGCGGAAGAAGACGAGGGCTATTTGTCCCGAGAAGCCGAGAAGATTTACGGGTCCCTGGCCCGGGAATCGTCCTTAGGCGTTAGCATCGACGTGGAAATTTTTTCCGCACCCGATGCTTTGCGCCGGCGGATCTTTCGCAGAGCCGCCGAAAGAATCAAGGGCCATGTAAAAAATATCGGCTACGAGCACATTTTATCCATCGACGAATTAAAAGAGGCACAGACGGGCAAGGGCCTGGACCTTCCCGGCCTGCGGGTGGCGCGGAGCTACGACAAAATTATTTTTTCCCCGCCCCCTACAGGGACGGAACAAGTCGATGATGTAAGCTTAATCGACGGCGAGGCCGAATTTATGGGCCACCGCTTTTACTTAGGCGAGGGCGAGGATTTTATCTACGTGAAGGATCCTTCCCGCGTTAGCATCCGCACCAGGAGGCCGGGGGATGCGATTCGATTAAAGGTCGGCCGCAAAAAATTAAAAGATGTTTTTATCGACGCAAAAATCAATCGCGTTTTGCGGGACAGCTGGCCCGTCGTCGTGGAAGGCGACGAAGTGATTTGGGTCGTCGGTTTGAGAAAAGCCTATAGGCAGGAGGAAAAATCATGGCAGAAGCTCGCGTGGATTCCATCGAAAGAGATGTAGCGGAAGTTTTAATTTCCAAAGAAGAGATACAAGAAGCCGTTCAGCGCATCGGTCGTGCCGTCACCGAGGATTTTCGTGGAAAAAATCTTATCGTCATCGGCATTTTAAAAGGCGCCTTCGCCTTTATGGCGGATTTGATCCAGGCCATCGACCTGCCCATGGAAATCGACTTTATGGACGTTTCCAGCTACGGCACATCCACTACCTCCAGCGGCGAGGTGCGGATTTTAAAAGACCTTTCCACCACCGTGGAAGGAAAGTCCGTTCTTATCGTGGAGGACATTGTGGATACAGGCCTCACCCTGAGCTATTTGACGAAAGTCATGGAAAGCCGCGGCGTAAAGGACGTGGCCATCGCCACCCTACTTACCAAGCCCTCCCGTCGGGAGCGGGCGGTAAAGGTGGATTACGTGGGCTACGAGGTGGCGGATAAATTCGTCGTGGGCTACGGCATCGACTTTGCGGAAAAATATAGAAACCTTCCCTATGTCGGCGTATTAAAGCCTGAGATTTACGAAAAATAATACCCTAAATATGGTATACTGAAGAGTACGACAGAAGAGGAGGTTAGTAATATTGAATAGAAAATGGAGCGGCGTCGCCTTTTATCTCGTGCTTCTCGGCATGCTGATTTTCGGCATTTACTTTATGAATCCGTCCCAACGGGCGACGGAAGAGATCAGCTACACGAAGCTTGTGGAAATGATCCAACAGGATAAAATAAAATCCATCGATCTAAAGGGTTCGGAAGCTCTGGTAACGAAAAAAAATAAAGACGTGGTTCGGACAAACATTCCGCCCATTATCGGCGATTCCTTTTATGAGCAGTATTTAAAGAAGCCGGTGGAGCGCGGCGACATCGCCTTGTCCTCTACGCCTGTCAATAATCAATCCCCTTCTTTGACCAGTTTCCTGCCCACCTTCGTGGTTATGCTCTTTATGGGCTATCTGTTCTTCAGCTTTATGCGATCCCAGCAAGGCGCCGGCGGCCGCATGATGAATTTCGGCAAGAGCAAGGCCCGGGTCATGGAAGATGAGGACAATAAAATTACGTTTAAAGACGTGGCGGGCCTGAAAGAAGAAAAGGAAGAACTTTCCGAAATCGTCGACTTTCTAAAGAGCCCGAACAAATTCGTCTCCATGGGCGCCCGCATTCCCAAAGGGGTGCTCCTGGTGGGGCCGCCGGGAACGGGGAAGACCTACCTTTCCAAGTCCGTGGCAGGCGAGGCGAAGGTGCCTTTTTATATTATGAGCGGTTCGGATTTCGTGGAAATGTATGTGGGCGTCGGCGCGAGCCGGGTGCGGGATCTTTTTGAAACGGCAAAAAATAACGCCCCCTGTATTATTTTCATCGACGAAATCGACGCCGTGGGACGCAGACGGGGCGCGGGCCTGGGCGGCGGTCACGACGAGCGGGAACAAACCTTGAATCAACTCCTCGTGGAAATGGACGGCTTCGGCACCAATGAAGGGGTCATCGTTATGGCGGCCACGAACCGTGCCGACATTTTAGACCCTGCTCTCCTTCGCCCGGGGCGCTTCGACCGACAAATTTACGTCGGCCTTCCCGACGTGCGGGCGCGAAAAGAAATTTTGGAACTTCACGGCAAGAAAAAGCCCATGGCCGAGGACGTGGATATGTCCGTGGTGGCCAAGCGTACGGCGGGCTTTACGCCGGCGGATCTTGAAAACCTAATGAACGAGTCGGCCCTTTTGGCGGCTCGCGCCAATTTAAAAAAGATCACCATGGCCATCGTCAACGAGGCCAGCATTAAAGTGGTGGCAGGTCCCGAAAAGACCAGCGCCGTCAT
>QWBY01001170.1_pt1 | contig 16462 bp, 15 predicted proteins | sample 1972471 | NCBI WGS metagenome assembly QWBY01 (sample SAMN09866722, study PRJNA288562) | Human gut metagenome isolate term6_stool, whole genome shotgun sequencing... | reverse complement strand
TCTTTGCAATCAGTAAAGTAATAACCTTATAATAATTTAGTCGAAACAGTCGACTTTAATCAAGCTATGGGCCTTGTTACAAAATATGAAGTTGGCAAGACATATACTGTAAGATTAAAAGATAATGATAAGTATGAAGTTGTTACTGGATTTATGAAAGTTATAGAAGCAGATGGAATGGTTGGCGCTCATTTCTTAGAAAGTGAAGACGAAGAAACAACAGATGATAATGGCATTGTTGTAAAAATTAAAGATAAAGAAGTAGAACCAGAACAACCTAAAGATCCATTACAAGTCATGGTAATGAAAGATAATATGCCAGTACTTGAAGGCCTAACTTTAGATGTTATGGATGGAGATAAGATTGTAGATACAGTTAGTGTAGCTAACAGCATGGCTTCTATTACAAAATATGAAGTTGGCAAGACTTATACTCTTAAGTTAAAGGATAGCGATAAGTATGAAGTTTTAACAAAGTTCATGAAAGTTGTTGAAGAAAGTGGATTGGTTGGTGCTCATTTCCTTGAAAGTGAAGATGAAGAAACTTCAATGGATAATGCTGGTACTCTTAAGCTTAAAGATAAAGAATCGACTGAGCCATCAGAACCAGAAGAACCAACAGTAGAAACTCTTGATGAACTTACAATTAAGGTTAAAGTTGACGATGAATTTAAAGAAGGAATTCAACTAAGAGTTAATCTTTGGGATGAATTAAATATTCCTACTATAAGCAGTCAACCAAAAACAGATGCTAATGGTGAAGTTGTTTTAAAAGAATTAAATGCAAATGCAAAATATAGCATAACAGTTGGATCAAGGGGATACACTTTTAACCCTGATACTATTGAAGTTTTAACAGACGAAGACGGAAAGATTAAATCTGTTAATGGAAAAGCAGCTATAGAATACAAAGATGGTTTGGTAATAGAAGGTCACAGCAAGGCTATAGAACCTACAACTACAGTAAATGTTCCTATCAAGACTGTTGATAAGGAAACTGGCAAGCCAGTTGCTGGCGTTGAAATTACTGCTAACATTATCAATCCATTAAGTTCATTTAAGAACTTTACATCAGATGAAGAAGGTAATGTAAATCTCGAACTTGAAGGCACACAAGAAGGCAGAGTTTATGCTCTAACTATTTCTAAGAATGACCAATTTAATTGGGATTTTGAGCCTGAATTAATCGAGGTAATAGTCCTTGAAGATTCTTACCATATTTTGGAATCAAAGGGCAATGAAAATGCAGAAAATATTTTCAAAGTTACAAAGAATGATAGGAATCATCTAAGAAATGATTTAAAAGAACTTATCGAAAAAGCAGAAGCTTTAATTGCAAGTGGCAAATATACTGAAGAATCACTTGCTGATTTAAAAGTTGCCGTTCAAGGCGGAAAAGCAGAATTAGCTAAGGATGAAACTATTCCTTACTATGTTGAAGGTCATATTGATAAGATCAACAAGGCTATTGAAAAATTAGTTTTGATTGAACAACCAGAACAACCAGAACAACCAGATGAACCACAAGAGCCAACACCAGGTCCTTACAATCCAGGTTATCGCTATGAACCTAGCCCAGATTATCTAAGGGATTATAGTAGAAGAGATGAAAGACCTGTTGAAAGAAAAGAAGACAAAAAAGAAGAAAAACCTGTAGAAAGTAAAAAAGATGAAGTTCCTTCTACAGAAGTCCTTTCTCCAATTGATGTTATGGCACCAAGTTTACCAGTAGACCTACCAGATGTTAACGGTAATCCTGCAATAATTGACATGGTCGCACGCGGTATCTTTAAGGGTATGGGCAGTGGCAAGTTTGAACCAGAAACAACTATTACAAGGGCTATGGTAACTGAAGTCTTCATGAGAATTTCTAGAGATAAATCCATCAACCAAAACATTGAGTTCACAGATGTTAAGGCTGATGATTGGTTTAGCTCTTCTGTAAAATGGGCAGCTGATAAAAATATTGTGAAAGGTTTTGAAGATGGTAGTTTCAAACCTAACCAAAAGGTTACTGTTCAAGAGTTTGCAGCTATGCTCGATAGGTTAATTACAAAATATAATATTGACCTTCCTGTAGTAAATCCAGTCAATAGAAGCGATTTTGAATATATTAACGAATGGAGCAGAGAATCTGTAATTAAGATGGTTGAATATGGTTTGATTAATCTTGATGAGAATGGAAAGATTGATCCAAACAGAGAATTCAAGAGAGTAGAAATCGCAGAAGCTCTTTACAAGTTAATCAAATTTATAGAAGAAAATTAATCTTCTTTCAAAAAAATTGTGGTAGATGTCTGCCACAATTTTTTTGTGAAAAAATTTGACAAAGGCTGGCTCATGTTGTATTATATATTTGCACTAGGGGTGCCCGATTGGGCTGAGATTAAACCCTAAACCTGATCCAGGTAATGCTGGCGGAGGGAAGTTGTATTTTTATTGTACCTCTAAAGCATGTGCAAGGGAGGTATTTTTTTATGAATAGAAGTTGGAACACAAGAACACTAGTTGAAGCAGGTCTTTGCTTGGCACTTTCCTTTGTGCTTGGCAGGATTAAGTTATTTTCAATGCCACAAGGCGGCAGTGTTACAGCAGGACAAATGATTCCTTTAATTTTATTTGCTATCCGTCATGGAGCAGGCAAGGGAATTATCGTAGGTATTGCTTACGGACTTTTGGATATGGCCATTGGTGGAAGTATTTATCACCCAGTTCAAGCTATCCTAGACTACTCAGCAGCCTTTGGTTTTTTGGGTCTAGCAGGATTATTTTCCAAAAAATTTTTTGAAAACAACGATGTAATGCCTGTAATTTACGGAACAGTTTTGGGTGTTTTTGCCAGATTTATTTGCCACACTCTAACAGGGGTAATTTTCTTTGGCTCATATGCACCAGAAGGACAAAACGTTTGGGCATACTCAGCCGGTTACAATGGAACATTTTTAGCTGTTGAACTAGCTATCACAATCGTTTTAATTTTCTTGCTCAGAAATGTTTTAACCAAAGATTTAAAAAATATGTAGACTGAAACCAGTCAAATAGTCATAATTCATTAGAAATCTCGCCTGTATTGGCGGGATTTTTTATTTTAGATTTGCATCCTATTGTTCCGCAAATAGCAAAACATTATTCCGATAACCTTGCTATTGTTCCGATAAAAAAACAATCTCGCCATTTTTATTTTATCTACGCCAAATCCTAAAAAATGGCGAGAAAATTATAGGGAGAATAGTTTTTAAGTTAGGATTTTTGTAAAGATAGCTTAAATTTTTAAAATGTACCCAAAAGGGTATGTTTTTTTATTGTTTTATTATATACTCTATATATAGAAAGCGATTAGTTCGAACTTAGGAGTGGTATTTTGAAAAAGAAAAAGCTTTACGGAAATATAAATATTATTGCAAAGACCGATAGGCTGATAGATTTATTTTACGATTATATTTTGTCTGAGGCCAAAGGCTATGAGGCTGATATTCCAGAAGACTTTGATATATTTTTGTACTCAAGAGACCTGATTACTGAGGATGAGATAAAGAAATTCTTTGCTTCTTACAAGGACAAGAAGAATTTACTAGTAATAAGCCTGGATTATGAACCCAGATTAAATCTGCTTTGCAAGTATTACAAGACCACAAAATACCTCTGGCTTTCAAAGCTCAAGGGCAATTTATTTGCTGGAATTAAGAACACTTTGGAGGAAGTGCCTGATGATAGGAATGAGCCTTTGGTTAAGATTAACAAGGCCGAATACAAAATTATTATCAGATATATACGCGGAGAGAGCTTGGAGAAAATAGCCGAGGACCTTGGTTATTCCAAGCATACTATTAAAAAATATATGGCAAAAATTTATGAAAAAATTGGTGTAAGCAATAATCGTCAGCTTATTCAATTCGCCATAAACCTTGGCCTTGTTGACTATATGTTTTACGAGGACGGTTGCAGCAATCAAATGCTATGTGACGCCTGCCATATAAAAAGGTGTCCAAAAAATGAGGAGGATCTATGAAATTAATCGTTAAAAATTTAAAAAAATCCTTTGGAGATAAGGAAGTACTTAAAGATATTGATTACACTTTTGACAAGGGCTTTATATACAGTGTAATCGGCAGGAACGGGACGGGCAAGACAACTCTCTTTAACTGCATTAGTTTTCAAGAAAAAATTGATGGTGGGGAAATTTTGGTGGATGCCAGTGGAAGTCTTCGTCCGATTTCTCATGACGATGTATACCTGGTTTCGGCCGCTCCAGTCTTGCCAGAATTTTTAACTGGCTATGAATTTATCAGGGCTTTTGTGGATTTTAATAAGGTAAAAGATTTTGATATAGACGAATTGTTTGGGCGTTTTAACTTTGATCAGGCGGACAAACACAGATTAATCAAAGAATATTCTTTTGGTATGAAAAACAAGATCCAAATGATGTGTGCCTTTATCAAAAAGCCGCTTATTATCTTACTTGACGAACCGCTTAGCTCTCTTGATATCATCGTTAGCCACGATATAAAAGAGATGATGATAGCTATGAAGAGCGACCATATTATTATAATGTCAACTCATATAGTCCAGCTGGCTACTGATGTTAGCGACGAAGTTGCGATTTTAAAAGACGGTATACTAAACAAGTGCAGGAATGATTTCAATTCGCCGATTGAATTTGAAAAGTACTTAATGGAAGTGATCTAATGGCTATAAAATTTTCAAAATTAATGTCCATTATAAATTTCAATGCTTTTTTGTATATACTTTCTAGGATTCCTGGCCTCAAGCATCTAGGCTTTAAGAAGTTAATTGCCAAGGAAAATTTAAAGTCAAAGCTAAGTTTCCTGGGAGCGTTAATTCATTTTGCCTTTTCCTTATTTTTAAGGATGATAATGCCTTATTATGTAATCGTAGTTGGGATAAATAAATTCTTAGGAGTTGACGACATAAGCTTTATGTATGACCTGAGGGTCCTTGTTTATCTGATAATCTTTTGTCTGACCCAGGCTTTTGCCAATCCATCCTTTTTGTCTGACGCGAAAAACGCCTATATGTTTATGGGAATAATGGGGGTAGATCCAAGGATTTTTTATCGGCAAAAGATTAGGGAAGGCATCATAATGGAAAACCTGGTCCACCTTATAATCTCTTATTTGATTTTTAAAAATTACCTGGTCGCCATTAGCATTTTTATATTTATGACGGCCTGCTCTTATATTTCAAATCTAATAAATATATCCTATCTTTTAAAGCACGATAAATTGATAAAAAAGCTGATAAGGACGATTTATAAGCTTGGACTTTATGTTATAGCCTTCTTGCTGGTATATTTTAAACTGGAAATTAAGCTGACCAATAATTTTTATTACATTTTGTCTCTTGCATCTTTAATAATTTCACTTGTAGGGATAATTTACTTTTACAAATTTAAATCCTACAACCAAATAAAAACCCTGATAGGCTCGTCCAATATTTTTTCGGTTGGCTTTGTAATCACCAATAGTATGAGTGAAGACTACAGAGAGCTCGCTGGCATAAGTCCAGAGGATAATATTAAATTTTTAGAGGAAAATGAGGACTTGCCTTCACAAGCTTACATTGAAAAGGCCTTTGAGACAAGATTTAAAGATATTTTAAAGAAACAGTTTTTCTCCAAGACCAATGGAATGATTTTTACAGCCCTGCTTTATATTGTACTCTTTAAACTGGGTATATCTGCTGGCAACAAGGGCTTTGCGGGCCTGCAAACTTTTGGCATTGTAATGGTCCTGTCTTCTGCAATGGCAGGGACCTATTTGCAGATGTGTTTTAGAAACATTGACATGCCGCTTATGTACCACAATCTTTATGATAGCGAGGCCATAAAAAAATCCATCTCAAGACGGTTAAGATATATTGCCAAGATGGTTTTACCAAATTTCTTGCTGGCCATAGTCTTTGTTGGCTTGATTGGATTAATAAATAAGGTTGATTTTGATTTTAAACAAATCCCCTTAACCCTTGCTGTCTATGCGATGATCCTGATAACTAGGGAGCTTATGGAGATAATTATATATTATGTACTCTGCCCATATAGCTCGGATCTGTCAAACAAAAGCCCTGTTTACAAGGCAATTCAAGGTATTATGATGACAATCATTGGTATATCCTTTATGTCTTCAATGGATATGGCCAAGGTCTTTTATGCAGTTGGGGGAATATTTATTCTAACCCTCTTGGCCTTTATAATTTTGAGGAAAAAATTCCACAAGATTTTTAGGATTAGATACTAGCTCGATTTTAATCGGGCTTTTTTCTTGGCAAGTTTTTTTATCTATGGTATAATTAGGGCAGGAGGATTTTATGAAAAAGAGATTTATTATTCTAATCGCTTGCTTAATAATTTTTTCGGCTAATATTTTTGCTGAAAATGTGACGGGCGAGAGGACTTTTCAAAAGGTTTTGTTGAACGGCCAAGAGGTCAAGGTCGGTTCTTATCTTATAAATGAAAGAAATTATGTTAAATTAAGGGACATGGCAGCCCTTTTAAACGGAACTGGTTCACAGTTTAATGTTGACTGGGACGAGGCAACTGGTAATGTAATTGTGATGACTGGCAGCCCTTATCAAAAACTCGCCGGAGATTTATCTCCACTTACGGGAGGTAAGATCAATGGGCAAAAGGGAAATATTAATTTACTTTTAAATGGTCAAGCTAAGCAAATTGAAACTGTTCTGATAAATGAAAACAATTATTTGCAGCTCAGGCAATTGGGCAGTTTAATTGGCCTTGGTGTTGATTGGGACGAAGCTACTGGGGCAATTTTACTGGCAACTGGGTCAGGAGAAAATATTGACCTACTTGTAGATGATAACAAAGATCAAAAGTCTATTATAAATGATGGGGGAGATAAAAATTATATATCCCTTGCTGAAGATTTAATAAATCCTAGCGAAGGCTCATATAATTTTGCCAGCAACTTTGCAATCGGTTCTACCATACCAAAGTTTACTGTAGATATGATTGACGGGTCAGAAAATAATATCAGCCTTGGCAGGCTTATAAAGGACAAGATTCAAATTTATAATTTTTTCCAAAGCTCATGCTCATATTGCGTAAGCGAAATGCCAGACTTGGCTGAGGCTAACAAGAGGGCAGACGTGGACGTGATTGCAGTTTCATTGGACCAAGATTTATCTGAGGTCAAGAGGCTATTCGACGCAAATGGCTGGAAGCTCCCAGTTTTTAAGGCGACTTCAGGCTATGATATAGTTGCGGCTTATAGTGTAAAGACCGTTCCTCATTCAGTTTTCACAAAAAATGGCCAGGCTCTTGGCGTTTTCAAGGGGGCTTTGACCAAGTCACAAATTGATTTTATTGTAAATGAATTATCTGCTGGGAAAAATTTCCCAAGTGATAATGAAATTCAAAATCATTAATAATTTTAGGCGGCTAAATTTTAGTCGTCTTTTTTATTTTAAAAGTCTTGCAAAGTCCTTGATTCATTGACTTTTAACGGCATATGTTGTACAATAAGCCTGATAAACGGGAGGAATTATGGTATTAAAAGTAGGAGACATTATTGAGGGTAAGGTAAACGGGGTTTCAAACTTCGGTTGCTTTGTAGATTTGGAGGGCGATGAAAGTGGCTTGGTTCACATATCTGAGCTGTCAAATGAATTTGTTGAAAATATAAACGACTTTGTCAAGGTTGGAGACCTGGTCAAGGCCAAGGTTATCAGCAATGAAGACGGCAAGATTGCACTTTCTATGAAGGCCTTGGAAGAACCACCGGCACCGAAATTTATTGAAAAGGGCCCCGAGGATTCTGCCTTTGAAAAACTAATGTCTAAGTTTGTCAAGGAATCAAATGAAAAAATTCAATCCATTAATCAAAGAACATCCAGACGAAGAGGTTCTGGTAAACCGAAAAAATAATATAGGAGAATATTTCACTTGCTTTTGTCAAGATGAGATCTTCAAAAATGAAAAGAAAGTCTTGGTTGCCCTGTCGGGTGGCCCTGACTCTATTTTTGTTTTAAAAGTCTTAAAAGCCTTGCAGGCTGATTTTCATTTTGAAATTCACGCCTATCATTTAAACCACCAGCTGCGTGAAAGTGCTGACCACGACGAAAACTTTGTCAAAGGCCTCTGTGCAGACAATGACATCATCCTTCATTTGGAGACTACAGATATTGCCACAACTGCAAAAGAGAAAGGCTTTGGCACTGAAGAGGCTGGCCGCATCAAAAGATATGGAGACCTAAAAAAACTGGCCGAGGAAATCGGCACGACAACAGTTATAACCGGCCACCATTTGGACGACGACATTGAAACCGTCCTTATGAACTTTGAAAGAGGAGCTGGTTTAAATGGTCTTGCAGGTATAAAAGTCCGAGATGGGATATTTTTTAGGCCACTTTTAAATATAAGCAAAGACGAAATTTTAAAATATTTGGATGACCATGAAATTCCCTACTGCATTGATGAGACCAATTTTATAGATGATGTCAGCAGAAATGACATGCGGATAAATAAAATTCCTCAGCTGGAGGAAATCTTGCCCGATTTTAAGGCCAGGGCAGAGCTTGCGATTTCAAATTTAAAAGCATCCAGGCTTTTGATAGAGGGTCTGGTTGAATATTTTTTGAAGGATGCGGATGTTAGTGATCATGCAATCAGCATTTCCATTTCAAAGATGGTTGAGCTTTTTCCATATACGCGGGCTGATCTTTACATGGCCATAATAAAAAAACTAAATCCAAACCAGCAGGACATCTACTCTTATCATTTAAGGGAGATCGACCAGATAATTTTTAGCGATGGCGAAAAGCGAACCAGTTTTTCTGGCATCTATATTATAAAATCCTATGACGATTTAATTTTCACTTTGAATGAAGACTATGCTTGCGAATGCAAATTCGAGCTGACAAAAGATTTTGACGAAGATAATCTTGCCCTGGATGGAGATAAAGTCCAAGGACAAATTAAATTTAGAAAACGCTTGCCCGGAGATATTTTTGAGACCAGGGGTGGGCGGACCAAAAAGCTCAAGGAAATATTAATTGATGAAAAAATTCCCAAGTATAAGCGTGACTCTCTGGTCATTGCTTGTGATGAGGCGGGAATTATATATGTTCAAGACCTGTGGCTATCTAAACGCGTGGCCACTGATGATCATACAAAAAACACAATTTACTTAAGGAGGTATTATGAACAAGGCGATTAAAGAAATGCTCTTTACTGAAGAAGAAATTTCAAAAAAAGTAAAAGAAATGGGATCAGAAATTACCCACGACTTTATGGATAAAGATTTAATGGTAATCGGCATTTTAAAAGGCTCTTTTATCTTTATGGCAGACCTAGTCAGACAAATTAATTTGCCAGTCTTGGTTGATTTTATGAGCTTATCAAGTTATGGGGCAAGTTCTAAGTCGACTGGTGAAGTTAGGATTTTAAAAGACCTGGACTTTTCAGTTGAAGGCAGGGACGTACTTGTAGTCGAAGACATTGTAGACACTGGCTACACTTTAAAATACTTGCAAGACAATTTGTCCAGGCGTGGGGCAAACTCAGTTAAGTTTGCAACCTTTTTGGATAAAAAAGAAGCTAGAAAAACTGACGTCCAGCTGGATTATGTGGGCTTCATTGCGCCAAATGATTTCATAGTTGGCTATGGACTTGATTATGCGGAGAGCTATAGAAATCTCCCATATATAGCCAGCTTAAAGGAGGAGATTTATAAAATATGAGGAGATTAAGACTATCGCCATTTTTTATAATAATAATGACAGTGTTCATTCTCTCCAGCCTCTGGCCACTTTTAATGGGCAAAAACCAAGAGAAGATTGAGCTGACCAAGGCAGGCGAACTTTTGGACGCGGGCCAGGTCAAGGTCGCAACTATAAGTGGTGATAAATTAAATTTGACTGACAAGGAAGACAAGGCCTATGGGGCGATTTTACCGGCAACCTTGCAGGCGGACTTTTACAATAAACATATAGGTCCACAAGTCGATGCAAAAAATACGGTCTTCGATGCCCACAGTGTTCAAGAATCTGGACTCCTGGCATCCATAGTTCCCTATATTATAATGATGGTTGGATTTATATTTATCTTTAATCTAATCTTCAAACAGATTGGCAGCCAAAACAAAGACGCCCAGCAATTTGCAAAGTCAAGGGCCAAGAGATTTGAGCCAACTAATTCTAAGCCAGTTACCTTTAAGGACGTGGCTGGTCTGGAAGAAGAAAAGACAGAGCTATATGAGATTGTGGATTATTTGCAAAACCCAGGCAAGTTTGCCAAGGTCGGAGCCAGGATTCCCAAGGGCGTTTTGTTAGTAGGCCCACCAGGAACAGGTAAGACTTACATTTCAAGGGCTGTTGCAGGCGAAGCTGGAGTTCCATTCTTTACCATAAGCGGCTCTGAGTTTTTGGAAATGTTTGTTGGCGTGGGCGCCAGCCGTGTCCGCGATTTATTCAATGAGGCCAAGGCCAATGCTCCTTGCATAATTTTTATTGATGAAATTGATGCCGTGGGCAGGAAGCGTGGGACAGGTCTTGGCGGTGGCCATGACGAACGCGAACAAACTTTGAACCAGCTCCTCGTAGAGATGGACGGTTTTGAAAAGAACGAAAGCATTATTATAATGGCAGCAACCAACCGGCCAGATATTTTGGACGACGCACTCTTAAGGCCGGGCAGATTTGACCGCAAGATTACAATCGGTCTACCAGACCTAAGGGGTCGGGAGGAAATTTTAAAAATCCACTCCAAGGACAAGCCCATGGGTGAGGATGTTGATTTAAATAATATAGCCAGGAGGACTTCAGGTTTTTCACCTGCAGACCTGGAAAATCTTATAAATGAAGCGGCTCTTTTATCTGCCAGACTAGGGCGGACGACTATCAATAAAGATATGTTAGAAGAAGCAAGTGTAAAGGTATTGGCAGGTCCAGAAAAGAAATCGGCAGTTGTGACTGAAGAAGAAAAGAAATTAGTTTCTTATCACGAAGCAGGTCACGCGATTATTGGTCGGACCTTGAAGCATACCGACCCTGTTCACATGGTTACAATTGTACCGCGTGGAGATGCGGGTGGCTTTACCTATACAGTGCCTGACGAAGAGACCAGTTTTTACACCAGGTCCAAGATGATCGACATGATGATCATGCTACTGGGTGGACGGGCTGCAGAAGATTTGAAGCTAAACGACATTTCAACTGGCGCTTCAAACGATATAGAAAGAGTTACAAAATTTGCCCATGCCATGGTTGCAAAATACGGCATGAGCCAAAAGATTGGGACCCTCAATTATTCAGATGACGAAGGTCAATCTTTCATAGGAAACACTATTGGTCACACCAAGGCGTATTCCGAAGAAATTTTAAAAGACATCGACACTGAAATGCGGGCCATAGTTAATTATTGTTACGATAAGGCCAAAGAGATCTTGAGAGACCACGACGATGCGCTCGAAAGACTTGCAGGCGCCCTTATCGACAAGGAAACAGTATACAAGAATGAATTCGAAGCAATTTACAGCGGGAACTATGATCCCAAGGACTTCGAAGACGAAAAATTAGAAGTATTTTAGGAGTTTAAATTATGAATAACACAAAAAAACTGGTTGTATCCGCAATCCTCTTAGCATGGATTTTGGTTCTCGGAATGACACAGTTAGGTTTTATACCATTTGGACCAATTAGAGCAACGACCCTACACATCCCAGTAATTATTGGGGCTATCCTTTACGGACCTTATGTTGGTACATTTTTAGGCCTGTCCTTTGGGCTTTACTCCCTCTGGACCAATTATACCAAGCCAACGGTTTTGAGCTTTGCTTTTCAAAACCCACTCATAAGCGTTCTACCAAGGATAATTTTTCCACTAATCGCTTATTTTCTTTACAAGGCTTTGAAGGAAAAATCTCACAAGCAAATGATTAGGATCACTAGCATTATCAGTTCAGTTTTACTAATCGAAATTATCTACTCGCTTGTAAAGGCTTTTAAAGATGGGAAGACTTTGGGAATTGTAATTGGATTAATTTCGCTAGTACTGATTGTAATGATTTGGATTATGACAATCAAAAAGGAAAATATAATTACACCGGGCTTCGTCTCGGCGGTCATCGCTACAATTTGCCACACGGCAATGGTCATGGGCTCAATCTATTTGATCTACTCAGATAAGATGATGGGCATCAAAAACATGGACCGCAAGGGGGTCTTGTACTATATACTTTCGGTGGTATTTTTAAATGGTATACCTGAGGCAATCATTGCCGGACTAATTACAGGGGGAATTTTAAGTAGAAAACAATCATGATTTTAACAATAGATATAGGTAACACAAATACAGTTTTAGGAATATACGAAGGCTACGACCTAAAGGTTAGCATCAGGATCTCATCTGACAGTAAAAAAACTGTGGATGAGATTGCACTTTTCATTGACCAGATCTTTACTCTTAGGGGCGTGGACGTGACGAAAATCCAAGGGGCGATCTTGTCTTCAGTTGTGCCCATGGTGACTGACAATATGATCGAGGCCGTTAAAATGCTAACAGGCCTTGAGCCGATTGTAGTTGGCCCAGGGACAAAAACTGGACTCAATGTCCTCTACGATGACCCAAAAGAAGTTGGGGCAGACAGGATTGTAAATGCAGTTGGTGGAATCGACAAATATGGTGCGCCGCTTATTATTATCGACTTCGGAACGGCGACCACCTATTGCGTGGTGGATGAAAAATCCAATTACCTGGGCGGCATTATAAGCCCGGGCATAGGCATAAGTGCGGAGGCGCTTTTTATGAAGGCTGCCAAGCTGCCAAAAGTTGACCTAACTGTGCCAGAAAGTTTTTTAAATAGAAATACAGTTGACGCCATCAGGGCGGGCCTTATGTACGGGGCTATTGGCCAGGTTGATTATATAGTTAAGCACTTAAAGGCCGAAGAAAATATAGATGCTAAGGTAATTGCAACTGGAGGCTTGGCCAAGGTCATTGCCTCAAAGACTGAGGTAATTGATTTAGTCGACGACGAGCTGACCCTATGGGGCCTAAGGAAGATCTATGACAAGAACGCTAAGCATAGGGGATAGGCTGCCAGTTTTTCTGGCGCCCATGGCCGGATATACTGACTTTCCCTTTAGGAAAATCGCTTTTGAACTCAGCCTCCCATACGCGGTAACGGAAATGGTAAGCGCCAAGGCCTTGTATTATGATAGCCAGAGGACCATTGAGATTTCAAAGTCAGTAGGCAGGACCGGCATCCAACTCTTTGGCCACGAGCCAGAGGCCTTTCAAATTGCAATCGAGAGATATTTAAACCCAAGGGAAGATTTTCTCTGGATTGATTTAAACTTCGGTTGCCCAGCGCCCAAGATTTTTAAAAATCAAGACGGGTCTGCATTATTAAATGACCTGGACACCTTGGCGGCTATAATTAAGACTTGCAAAAAATATTCCAACAAGCCAGTTTCTGCCAAGATGCGTTTGGGGGTAAACGATTCATCCAATGCAATCGAAATCGCCCAGCGGATTGAAGATGCAGGAGCGGATTTCTTGACAGTCCACGGTCGGACACGCGACATGCACTACACTGGCCAGGCCGATTGGGAAAAGATATTTGAAATCAGGGACAAGCTCAATATTCCCGTAATTGGAAACGGCGACATAGATTCCTTTGAAAGGGCGATAGAGCTACTGGAGTCGGATGATATTGACGGCATTTCCATTGGACGTTTTGCCATTGGAAATCCCTTTATTTTTGCAGATATTCACAATTATTTTTCCACAGACAAGATTAATTACGATAAATATGATATAATAAAGAAACATTTTAAATACATGACGGAAGATTTTTCCGAACGAGTTGCTTTGAACGATTTTAAAAAGCATTTGATAAAATATTTGAACAATCGCCCAGAGGCAACCAAGATAAGAAAAAGTCTATCTGAGATTAACAGTATCGACAAGATGAACGAGACTATAGACAGACTTTTTAAAAATATAGAAAAAGAGGTTAGAAAAAATGACTAAAAAAGAAGTATTTTTAACAAAAGATGGATTGACCAAGCTTGAAGAAGAGCTCGAAGAATTAAAAACAGTTGGCCGCAAGGAAGTTTCAGCCAGGATCAAAGTTGCACTTGGCTTTGGAGACCTAAGTGAAAACGCTGAATACGACCAAGCCAAAAACGAACAAGCCCAACTGGAAGAGCGTATAGTTAAGCTGGAAAATTTAATCAGAGAAGCTGTTGTAGTAGAAGATCATGAAATCACAACCGAAAAAGTAAATGTTGGTACAACGGTAACCATAATCGAAGAAGGCGAAGACGAAGAAGAAATCTACACCATTGTTGGTTCAGCAGAAAGCGATCCGCTTAATGGTAAAATTTCAAACGAGAGTCCACTTGGAGCAGCCCTTCTTGGCAAGAGAAGAAAAGATATAGTAGAAGTTCACGCTCCAGACGGAATTATTAAATACACTATCAAAAGCATCAAAAAATCATAGGAGGTATCATGGAACAAGAATTAAACGAAATGCTTCAGATGAGGCGGGAAAAATTACAGAAACTAAAAGACATGTATAAAAATCCATACGAAATTACAAATTACGACAGGACCCACTTTGCCAAAGATATCTTAGATAATTTTGATGACTATGAAGGTAAATACGTATCAATCGCCGGCAGGGTAATGGGCAAGCGTGGTCACGGAAAAGTCACTTTCCTTGACATCCTAGATTCAACTGGGACAATCCAATCCTTTGTAAGCCAAAATAATTTGGGAGACGATTATGAAGAAGTAAAACTCCTTGACATCGGTGACATCATAGGCATCAAGGGCGAAGTTTTCAAGACCAAGATGGGAGAAATTTCCGTACGCTGCGAAGAATTTGTTATTTTGACAAAATCCTTGCAAATCCTACCGGAAAAATTCCACGGCCTCAAGGACCCAGACCTCAGATACCGTCAAAGATATGTGGATTTGATTGTAAATCCAGAAATCAAAGAGACCTTTATCAAGAGAAATAAAATCTTAAAAGAAATAAGAAAATATTTGGACGATAGAGACTTCCTAGAAGTTGAAACTCCAACCCTAAATACAATCGCAGGTGGTGCAAATGCAAGACCATTTATCACCCACCACAACACACTTGACATCGATATGTATTTGAGAATTGCCAACGAGCTCTATCTAAAGAGATTGATCGTCGGTGGTTTTGACCGCGTATATGAAATGGGCAAGATGTTTAGAAACGAAGGTATGGACCAAACCCACAACCCAGAGTACACAGCTATCGAACTATACGCTGCATACGCAGATTACAAGGACATGATGGACATCACAGAAAATATGGTCTCCACCATTGCACAAAATGTTTTGGGCACACAAATCCTTGAATTCGATGGACTAAAACTTGATGTAACTCCACCATGGAGGAGAATTACAATGGTTGAAGCCATCAAAGAATATGCTGGCGTTGACTTTGAAGAAATAAAAACAGACGAAGAAGCAATTGCAATTGCCAAGGAAAAAGGCCTAGAGCTTGAACCATCCAAGATGGATAGGGGCAATATCATCAACGAATTCTTTGAAGAATTCTGCGAAGACCACATGATCCAACCAACCTTTGTCACCCACCATCCAGTAGAGGTAAGTCCGCTGGCTAAACGCGACCCAGCAGACCCACGCTACACACAAAGGTTTGAAGCATTTATGGCCACCAAGGAAATTGCAAACGCCTTTACAGAATTAAACGACCCAATCGACCAACGCGCCAGATTTACAGCGCAAATGGAAGCCAAGAATCTTGGCGATGACGAAGCTCATCCAATGGATGAAGACTTCTTAAACGCAATTGAAGTTGGCCTCCCACCAACAGGAGGACTGGGCATCGGTGTCGATAGACTTATCATGTTCTTAACTGGCGAAGTTTCAATTAGGGACGTAATCTTGTTCCCAACAATGAAGCCAATAGGCTTAGAAAAGGCAAGCACAGAAGCCATAAAGGCAGAAAAACTCGACCTGACAAAAGTAAAAGTCGAACCGCTATTTGAAGATATGGTAGACTTTGAAACATTCTCTGAATCAGATTTTAGAGTTGTAAAGGTCAAGGCTTGTGAAGAAGTTCCAAAGTCCAATAAATTATTACAATTTACCCTTGACGATGGATCAGGCACTGACAGGACAATCCTATTAGGCATCAAAAACTTCTACTCCGCAGACGAGCTAGTAGGAAAGACCCTTCTTGCAATCACCAATCTCCCACCAAGAAAAATGATGGGAGTAGAATCATGCGGCATGCTCCTATCAGCAGTTTGTGATTACGATGGAGAAGAAAAATTAAATTTGATCATGCTAGATGAAAACATCCCAGCAGGATCAAAAATTTATTAAAGAACACGCTAATTATGAAACTGGGGTTTGTTATGAATCCCAGTTTAATTTTTATAATGAAGATTGAAAATTGATAAAAAACGTTAGTGACTC